>Ga0070750_10001686_pt1 | contig 12307 bp, 15 predicted proteins | sample VirMetDEL_Nov_24_FD_77013 | JGI IMG/M metagenome (GOLD analysis project Ga0070750, IMG submission 77013) | Aqueous microbial communities from the Delaware River and Bay under freshwater to marine salinity gradient to study organic matter... | ecosystem: Environmental > Aquatic > Marine >...
GGCCTTTCCAACAACATGTACACAGTATAGCATCTATTTAGAAGAAGTCAACTATTTGTTATCCGTTTTATAGTTTTTGGTACGATAAAAAAGATGATCGTCTATACGGGCTACATAGTTAAAGTCATGTCTCCACTTAGGACGTACATTTTGTGCATGATACCACATGCTACCTTCACTGATATCTGTACCTAGATTCCACAGTGTATAAGCATCTTTTGCAACTATGAGAGCATTTCTCCATGTGGTCTTTTCTTTTGGCTCATCTGATAACCCATCGCAGTACCATGAGAACTGACACTTGTTTTTTAACATCACAGTTTTACCATGTTCTTTTTTCCACCATTGCGAAGTAAGTCCTTGTTGAACAACTTCACAGATGGTATTAGGATATCTATCGCTCTTTACTCTGTTCATAACAACATGTGATACTGCAAGTTGCCCAGCGACACTTTGATTACGTGCTTCAAAGTAGATATTCTTGGCAAGACACTCGTGCTCAGCAGGTGCGGAAAATAATAACTGAATTGTTAGTAAGGTTTCTTTGATCATAACTTGCTCCTATTCTCTAACTGTACAAACAGTATAACATGTATTTAGGTTATGTCAACCAAAATAATCAAAGTGGTTATCCAGTGTCCATGTTGCAGTATCAATTGCAGTACCGTCATAAGTTTCAAAACAACCATCTGTATCAAAACTATATCTGTAACGTTCCCAGAAATTGTATATGTCTGGAGTTTTACTGTTCCATCCTGCATCTTTAAGTCTTTGATCATTTTCACGTGATAGTTTGCAGGTTGGCATATTACAGGCTTGTATTGGTGTGATAACTTCGTGTAGTACAAGATCCCTAACAGTGCTTGCAGGTACCATGTGTTCAAATATGCCTTTGTCGGTTAAACCTTGTTGAACATAATGAGCACCAATTCTTTCCTTGATACAGTAACCGTGATATCTTCTAAGACTTTGATCCATGTCATCACGTATCAGTCTTAGTGTTTGTTCATCATTTTCAACTGCTCGATATGCTTCGGTCAATCTAGCGAGATTGTTAACAACATAACGTTGTGTTGCACGATAGGTGGCTTCACTACGTTTGGTACGAACATAAACAGGTTGTCTAAAATTTTTAAGAGCTTCTTGCATTATACATATACCGTTTGTAGTTTCAAAACTTTATAACCCATTTTTTCTGCTAATTCAAAAATTTCTTTTGTTAGTTTTGCACCTATACCTGGATTACGTCTAACATTTTCTGTTGTCATTTGATCGAGATTGTCTTCAAATGAATATCTAATTTTACTTCGCAACTTAGCAATAGCAGGAATATAAGACTGAGCCTCTAAACTAGAATAGAAGTTTCTCATTGTGCAGTCTTCAATTTTCATTAATGGAACGCCTAAAAATGTAGTAACCATTATGCCGCAACCTTTCCAGTGATTAAACTTTTATCCAACTTGACCTGTGTCTTACCAATTGAAGCACCAGTGTTTTGAAATACCAACACAGTTCTTGGATTTACTTTGTAAACCTTACCAAACTTTTTAATACCACCATATGTCCACTCAATGGTATCACCAATCTTAACCGCAAACTTGTTGGCTTTCATTTTACCTAAGAAAGTAATGTGTCTGTTATACTCACTTGCTAATACATGCATGTCAGCAGTATCTGTGATTTTTCTCATTGCTTCTAAGGCTAATTCTAATTCTTTTGAGTACATAAACTATCTCCTTGTTCCTAACTATACATATATAATAACACAATATACGGATGTGTCAACCTTTTTATTGGTTTTGGTTAGTGAAATTTGAATTTTTTACAGGTGTACCTGGGTCACGTTGGAGTGGCATAGCAGGAGAAATCAAGAAGGATCCACAGTACGATACTTCAGATCGAGCTGAACATAGAATTTACAAACACCATGGATTCAGTGGTCATAAAGAGGCATACTTTGGCACAGGTATGGAGTTTAACTGCAATCTAGATGAATCCAACCTGTGTGCACCTTTTTCGTCAAAGACAACAACTTTAACGAAACTAATAATGTCACATGAATGGCCTTACTATTTTAATCAAATAGTAGAACACTATCCTGACGCACCAATCACATTGGTCTATAGAAACAACGAGGCTTGTATGGATTGGTGGCTCGAAGCAGGCGGATTCAACATAACCTATCCAAATTATGAATTCTACTGTGATACCACAGGTATGTGGGAACAAATAGAAAAACAGAACAAACTGATACTTGACTTTGCTCAGCACCACATGCTACAATGGAAACAACATCATATTCACAGTGATGTTTTTATCACAACCTATAAAGGTAAAACATGAATCATAAAATTTTAAACAAGCTCGAACAAATGATACATGTATCGCCACAATTACTACGTAATTCAAATACCATGCGTCAAGCAATACAGGCTACATTCAATGTAACAGTTGATGATGTTGAATATGAGAATATTGGACAATTGGTAGATAGAATAGATGACAAAGTCTTAGGACATTATTTTGCCAACGTTTGGCAAGGTGAAATGTCAAAATACAAATACAGTGGTCCTGCACTAATAGATGAAATAAACAAACTAAAACCTAGACACGTTTTAGATATTGGATGTGGATATCATGAATTTAGAGGCAAAATAGATAATATATTTGGTATTGATCCTTACAATACCAAAGCTGACATAATGGTAAAACTATTGGATTATCATCCTGAAGAACGATTTGATGCAGTACTGGCACTGGGTTCAATCAACTTTGGATCAACAGATAAAATATTTGCTGAGCTTGAACATGCAGTCAGTTTGTGTAATCCAGGTGCAGTACTATTTTTTAGAGCAAATCCAGGATTACCACACGATAAGACAGAATCCAATTGGATAAGTTTCTATCCCTGGGACGCAAACTTTGTGGTAAACTGTGCTAATCAATTGGGTGTAGACATATTGGATCTACGTACAGACAGTCATAAAAATCGACTGTACTTTGTTTGGCGTACTAAGTAAAACAACAATTACAAGCAACGCCTGAATGTAAAAGAGTTCGCTTGTGATATCCCCTAATTTTTTAAAGGCACTGCCGTTATGGCCGTGGATTAGTTGTGGCGGAAATTTATGCTCTTGTAGCAGGTACATTGTATGGATTATTGATTGGCATCATACCAAGTGCTGGTGCTACCACAGGTTTGGTTGCAATGTTTGGATTCATACATCTCTTTGGTGCAGACCCTTATCTTGGTGTAATATTCTGCATGGCAACAGTTGCAGCTTCGACCACAGGTGATACCTACACTGGTGTATTGCTAGGTATACCAGGTGCTAACAGTTCAGCCGCCACAATGTTAGATGGGTTTCCATTAGCTCAACAAGGTCGTGCAACCTACGCAATAACTGCCGCAGTTACCACAAGTACACTTAATGGTTTACTTTGGGGTACTTTAACATTTGCATTATTGCCCTGGTACACCAATCTAATCATGATACTGGGTATTCCTGAACTTTGGGCGTTTACCATGTTGGCATTGGCTACTGTGGGATTTGTTTCCAGTCGTTGGTGGATTCGGAGCATAATTGCTATTGTGTTTGGCATATTTTTAGGTTTAGTCGGCACTGATCCTGTTACCAATGCAGATAGATTTACACTTGGTTGGGATTATCTCGGCAGTGGATTGCAAATAATGCCAGTGATGGCGGGTCTGTTTGCAATTCCAGAACTACTAGCAGGGTTAAAGAGAAACAGTACCGCAGATCGAATAAGCAATCAATTCAATCAAACCCTAAGCGGAATAGTACAGGTATGGCACTGTCGTTGGGACGCATTACGAGGTGGATTCATTGGTGCATTCATAGGACTGTTACCTGGGCTAGGGGGTGCTATGGCCGATTGGATGGCATATGGATCAACTGTAGCCGCAAATAAAAATGAACAATTTGGCAAAGGCAACATTCGAGGCGTAATTGGTCCTGAAGGTGCAAACAATGCACAAAAAGCAACTTCAATGATTCCAACTGTACTGTTTGGTATACCTGGTGCTCCATTTGCCGCGGTGATTATGGCACTGTTTATGTATTTGGGTTTTGAACTTGGTACGCCAGACCTAGCCAATGATGATAAATTTTTCAACAGTTTAACTTTTGGATTTATGTGGGCAACTGCTATTGTGGCAATCTTGTGCCTGCTATTCACTCGTTACATCAGTTTGATTACACAGGTACCATATCGATACTATTTTCCTATACTGTTGGTGTTTATTACATGGGCTTGTGTTCAGTACACAGGTGGATGGGAAGATTATGCCGTATTATTGGCATGTAGCATCTTAGGTATTGCCTGTAAGAAATATAAATTTTCACGGCCCGGATTGGTCATTGGATTTATACTAGCAGACAGAGTAGAAGCTTTATCTTTACAGATGAATGCACTGTATTCTGTTGAAACATTATTAACAAGGCCAATATTTGTTGGCATAACACTAGTTACTCTAACAATTTTTTGCTGGGGTATACTATCACAACGAAGGAGACTTGACTATGCATAAAATACTGATCGCAGTGTTGTTGCTTTTTACTTCACCAGCATTTGCTGATTATACATTTGTGGTTCCACAAAAACCAGGTGGTGGTACAACTGTTTGGGCTGAGATTGTTGCCAAAGAGCTTGAGCCATTTCTCGGAGAAAAAATCAATATCAAAACCATTCCTGGAGCAAGAGATATTCCAGGATTCAATAAGTTTCACAATGAACTTCAAAAAGATGACAAAACTGTAATGGTATCACATGGTGGTAATGGTGTTGCATTTTTACAAGAACAAGTAGACTACAACTATGCTGACTATCAATCAATAGGGCTGATGAATCTTAACATTATTGCAGGCATAGCAAAAAATGTAGGTTCTACCGACAAAATTCGATTTGCAGCAGGATCAGGCATGGTGCCAGAAGCATTTGCAATGACAATGTTGTTATGTGGTCCTGGACTAAGCATGGATGAATATGCAGAGTGCTTTAAGAAAAGTGTTACTTGGGTAAATGGAATGAGTGGCAGTGAAAGACGTTTGGCTTTTAAACGTGGTGAATTAAATGCAACTAGAGAAAACCCTGCCGCCTACAAAAAACACGTAGAAACAAATCCCAATGCACAGATTTGGTTCCATCATGGCATACTACAATCAGATGGTTCACATGCAGATGATCCTAACTATCCCGGTAGACAGTTTGAAGACCTATATGAAGTATGGTGGAGAGAAAAACCTACTGGTGATTTCTACAATGCTTATAAACTTGTAAAATCATTTCGAGATGGTATGCAAAAAGCCTTATGGGTAAGCAAAGACAATCCTAATGCTAAACTATTACAGGATGCACTGACCAAAATGAGCAAAGACCCAAAAGCAGTTGCAGCCATACAAAAGAAAGTTGGCCGTTATGAATGGATAATAGGTACAGAAGGTGATCAACGTAGAGATACACTGATGACGTTTATTACCGTACCAGCTCTTAAAACACTAATTAAGTTTAACAAAGAAGCATTAGGCTTAAAAAGTATATACAAACCAGAGTTGGTACAGTAATGTATACAATGTTTAGATAATTACTTACATCATGCGAATATTAGTATTAGGAAATAATACATCAGATACCGACAACCAGGTCACTGAGCTTGCTGAGAAAGCTGGCACTCTAAATCACGGACTTATTGAGACAGTAGATCGAGATTTTACACCGCACGGATATTATCATACAACATTGATAGATTTATCACCTGGTGAGATAATGAAAATCGTACAGAACTTTGATGAAGTTATGGTGCTTGATCAACCAGCAGACAGTTGGGATAGTCAAAAGCCTCGGCTTAGTACCTATAAGTTAATCACTGCATTACAAAGGCAAAGCAATAGGCTAGGTATAAAAGTTTACGGTACCAATAATAATAGTTTTATTGATATGAAGTACTGGACAGATTTATTCAAATCAAATAGAAGTTTTTGTGCTTATCCATGGATAGTGCATAGTCAAGACAAACTTGTTGGCACAAAACTAAATCTTTGTGCTCGTAGTGGCTATGAAGTTGCTAATGTAAAAGATATTCGTGGCAATTGGCAAACAAATCCTGAGTATATAAAAATTAGAGAAAGTATGAAACGTGGAGAAAAACTTCCAAAAACCTGTCGTATATGTTACCAATACGAAGATCATGGATTAACAGGATATAGAACACATGACAGCTTAGACTGGATAGCACGTTTAGGGTTAAAAAATATAAAAGATTTTGACAAGATTACTAGTCCGTATTATTATGAATTGCGACTCAGCAACAAATGCAATCTAATGTGTAGAATGTGTACACCTATGCATAGTCATCTGCTAAAAACAGAGTTTGAAGAAAATCCTGGGCTGGTTAACCAATATCAGGTGGCTGATGAAAGACAAAGTTGGACTGATACCAGTGTAGTTGACATAGAAAACTTGACTGCAAAACATACTGTATATCTAACTGGTGGCGAACCTACGATCATGCATGAGGTATATGCATTCATGCGACGATGCATCGACTTAGAAAAAACTGATTTTCATTTTACCATTGGAACAAATGCTCAGAGATTAAATCCACTGTTTATGAATCTTGCTAGTAAATTTAGCAACATGCATTTCAGTATTAGTATTGATGGTTTTGGAAAAGTAAATGATTACATAAGATGGAAAAGTAATTTTGATACTATTATTGCTAATTGTCATAAACTAGTCGATCAAGGACACCAAATTACCTGGAACCATGTTCCAACCATATGGGGTATACACCGAACACACGAATTATTTGAATATGTCAGCGAACATTTTCCCAAGGTTCCTCTCTATCTACAATACAATCGTGTAGATATTACCTGTGCATTTAAAAGTCCTCTCATTGAGGAAACACTCAAAAGCATGGAACGATGTAAAAAAACAATCTTGTACTCCAGCGACGGCAAAGACTGCACCAGTGGAATTGATGCTTTTTATGATCACTATTTGAAATATAAAGTTAATAAAGATGATCTACAAAAATTTTTTACGTGGAATGATCTAATGGACAAAGCTAGAAATATATCTATGGCCGATTATATTCCAGAACTAGATGCATGTAGAACAATGCTAGATGCAAATTAACGTTTATTACCTCATTGGCACTTTGCTATACTAATTAAGTTTAAAAAGCACATAAAAAAACGTAGTGATTAGCACTTAGCGATTAAAGGTTCAAAATGAAAATTTTACTTACAGGTAGCAGTGGTTTTATAGGCCAAGCTATTACCAAACGGCTAGAAAAAATATATGATGTTCATCATTTATCTAGCGATCTTACACACCATAATGCAGTTAAGAACGAAGTAGTAAAAGCAGATCCTGATATTATTGTACACTTAGCAGCTAGAACTGAAGTTGAAAAAAGTTTTTATGAACAAATTACTTTTAGTGAAATTAACTACGTGGGTACAGTAAATTTAATAGAAACTGCATTGCAACTACCAAAATTAAAAAACTTTATTTTTGCAAGTACAATGGAAGTGTTTGGTTGGCAACCTATAAGTGATGAAATAAAAAATAACTTGATACCACAAAAATTAATTGCTTTTGACGAACATACACCAGTACATCCAAGTGCTCCTTATGCAGTGGCAAAAAGAGGATGTGAATTATATTTAGAATATGCACATAGAAGTTTAGGATTGCCTTTTACAGCAATAAGACAAACCAATGCATATGGTCGACACGACAATGACTTCTTTGTTACTGAACAAATAATAAATCAAATGCTGTATAATCCAAATGAAATTAGACTAGGATACGGCGAACCATATCGTAATTTTATTTACATAGAAGATCTACTTGATGCTTGGATGGCTATTATTGAAAATCCTGATAAAGTAAACAATGGCAGAATCCTAACTGTTGGACCAGATAATGCAATTAAGATAAAAGATTATGTCAAAAAAATTGCTGATAAAATGGGCTGGAACGGAAAAGTTTTATGGAATACAAAACCTGAAAGGCCAGGAGAAATATATTTGTTAAATAGCAATCACAATTTAATTACAGAATTGCTAGGATGGAAGCCTAAAGTATCGTTAGATGAAGGGTTACAGGAAACAATTAATATCTGGGAATACATGTACAAGGAGAATTTACATGTTTGATCTAATTTATTCCTATGAACAGTAAAAATGTTTTTAGGTAATATATGCATAATATTTACTTGTTTCAGCCACAATACACAAGTTTTTTCAATGGTGAAAAAACCTACTGGATACCTTATAGCATAGGATGTATTTGGAGTTATGCAAAGCAGTTTCCAAATATTGCAAATAACTTTCAATGTCCAGAATTATTTTTTAGGCGAGATAATCCCAAAGATATCATTACAAGATTAGACAATCCAAAACTGTGTGGTTTTAGTTGCTATGTTTGGAACGAAAAATATTGTTTGCATGTTGCTGAACAGATTAAAAAACAGTGGCCTGATTGCACTATTGTGTTTGGTGGTGAACAACCAGATCAAAGTTTTTTAAACTATGACTTTATAGATAGTGTTGCACAATATGAAGGTGAAGAAAACTTTTTAGAAATCTTGGAGTGTATATTAGAAGATAAAAGCATACCCAAAACTTTTCCTAAACGTAGATTGAATGATTTAAACATACCAAGTCCATACACTCAAGGTATATTTGATAAAATAATCACTGATAACCCAGATGCTAAATGGAATATGACATTTGAAACAAATCGTGGATGTCCTTTTAGTTGTACATTTTGTAATTGGGGGAGCCTGACACAAAGTAAAATTAAACGTTTTAACTTGGAAAGGATAGCCAAAGACCTTGAGTGGTGTATAGGTAAACCTATTACTTATTTGTTTGCAGCAGATGCTAATTTTGGTATATTCAAAGAAAGAGATCTGGAAATAGCCAGGCTTATAAAAAATGTAGCGGCACAAAGTGAAATCGACGCAGTTAATTTACAATACACAAAAAACAGTAACGAAACTGTTTTTGAAATAGCAAAAGAAATGGATTATTTAAGTAGAGGAATTACAGTTAGTGTACAAAGCATGAACCAGCCCACACTAGAGGCTATTAAAAGAACAAATCTGGCATTAGATAATATTACACAAGTTATGAACACTGCAAAAAAATATCAGATAAAAACTTACAGCGAAATGATATTAGGACTACCATTGGAAACAATCGAAACATGGAAAGATGGTTTATGTGAGTTACTGGAACTTGGTCAGCATGATAGTATAGATGTATGGTTTGCACAATTACTACAAAATAGTGAATTAGCTCATCCTGACACTATCAAAGAATATAATATAAAAAGTGTACAGGCACGAGATTATATCTCACTTATCAATTATAATTACTGGGAGGATGTGCCCGAGCAAATACAGCTAATAAACGAAACCAGCACGATGAATACAGAAGAAATGGCAGAGTGTTACATATATGCCTGGATGATAATTAACTTTCATATAAACGGCTATAGCCAAATTTATAGCAAATACTTAAACTTAGTTAAAAAAATACCATATAGAAAATACTATGATCTGTTATGGCTGGAATTACAATCTCATAGCGACAGTAAATTAAACCAGCATGTACTTTACTTGAAAAATACAGTTTACAATTATCTTAAAACAGGAAAATCATTGGATAATGGCCAAAAAGCACATAGCTTCCTTCATGTTAGTAGCGAATTTCTTTATGAACACAAACAAGACATGTTTAACATCAGTAAAAAAATACTTAATAAATTTACTAAGGATTATACCGCAAACTTAGTGACACTACAGGAAAACGTATTACTAGACAAGTCAGTGAGTTATCCATTGAAACTAAAATTTGATTATGATATAGATAAAAATTGGCAAGAAAGACCAGTTACCATTGAATTAGATAGCAGAATAAAAGAATTCAACAATCATAATTTTTATGCATTGCGTAGACAAAACTTAATTAGAAACCAAATTACAGTAGTAGATAATTAAGAGTATATGTACCCGGCTGAAAAATATAGTGGTACAGTAGTTTCCGTTAAATATGGTAGTGAAACTTATCACAGTTTAAAATTATTATTCCTATGTTGATTTGGGTATACTCTTAATGTCTACAAATATTGTGCCTTTTAGAAATACAAACATTGTAAAATATGAATTTCGTTTGGCTGACGAAGATATAAATCTCATGTCTAGAGACGCAGTAAAAGCTCTACTACCAGATATTCTCAGTCGTGTACTAGCACGAAGTTGGATAGATATGAATTATAAAAAACAATTGGAAAAGAATGTAAAGGCCACACTAGCCCAAGGCGGAGTATATTTGCCAGAAGATTACGAATGTGTATATGTTAAATCAAGTGGCCAACGTGCTAAAATTAGCATTTTTGAAATAACAGGATCACTTAGGCTAAAAGTTTGTAGTCTAAGTCTAACCATGATAGCAACGAGATAAAATGAAAATATTAATATTTGGATTACCAGGCAGTGGCAAAAGCACACTTGCAGAACCTTTTGCTGAACTAATTGGAGCAGTATGGATAAATGCTGATCAAGTTAGAGAAAGATACAACGACTGGGATTTTTCATCCGAAGGTAGAATACGGCAAGCACAACGTATGCGTCACCTAGCAGATGGTGTGGTAATGGCTGGTAAGATCGCGATTGCAGATTTTGTGTGCCCGACAGATCAAGCACGTGAAGAGTTTGGTGCAGATTACACCGTTTGGATGGATACAATTGAAGAAGGCAGATTTGAAGATACAAACCGTATGTTCGAAAAACCCAAACACTATGACTATCATGTTGCAAAATGGTTTAAAGACACACCATTACAATTGATGGAAGTTGTACAAAACTATCAATTAAAAAAAGCAGGCAAACCAACCAAACCACTTGGAGTAAAAAAATAATGTTTGATTCACAAAAACCTACTACACAGATGTTGGGCAGATGGCAACCTTGGCATGATGGACATACTGAACTGTTCAAACGAGCACTTGCAGAAACTGGACAGGTGTGTATTATGGTTCGTGATGTAGGTGGAATAGTTGGCAGAGATGCAGGTGCTGGCAGAACCAATGTACAACAAGATAATCCATTCAGTCAAAAAGAAGCAGAAGCACAAATTGAAATTGGTTTGCAACAAGCAGGATTCACACGTGGTGTAGAATACATTATATTACCTGTTCCAAACATAGTTGATATCAGCTTTGGCAGAGGTGTGGGCTACACATTTACTGAACACGATTTAGGCAAGTCTGTTGAATCAATCAGTGCTACAAAAATACGTGCAGAAATGAGAGCCAACGGAACACTTAACTCCAATTAATCCTATTTTTGTAACTTCTATTTTGGAGTCCCATTCCTTCTCCAGAACTAAACAGATTGAATATTAACTCATAAATTGACCTATTGTTTTTACATTTGACGAGTTGGTTTTTAAAGTAAACAATCTTTTCTGGTTTCATTGGTCGATGCGACCTTGCCGAAGTGCATTTTTCTAAAAGTTCCTCTGCAAACTTCAACATATCATCAACTGGTCCTTTAAACATCTTGTTAAGTTGTTTTAGATCATCAGCAGTGATATTTTCATTGTGTTTAGGTTTAAGTTGATGTGTTTCACATTGTGTAATATAATACCCGTACCAATGATTTCCCCAGTCATTGTCAACTGATCTGTAAAACCCAGGTTCTTTTCCTACATTCACAGTAAAAAGTGTATCAGGAAAACGATCCTGGTTGTAGAATATTGCATAACAATTTACATTGTGTTTCTTGGCAATTTTTTGGTAATCCTTGATCTTTTCGTCTATACTAAAAAAATCTCCGTCACTGTCGTATGTATTATAGATTGATTTTTTATTTTTACTTTCATACATTGCAACAAGTTTACCATTTTGATACACTATATGATCCGGTATAGCTAAATTATCAGAATCTCTAAAAACATTAGCGTCATCTGGAGATTTAATGACACAATTTTGATGCTTAGTACGAATAAAGTCAAGTGCAATTGTTTTTTCTAATCTATCACCAAACTTTTTGCTTTGTGAAAAATTCATTTTATGCATTTGGAAACAATCCTTGAACTGGATTGGTTTCTACCTGCATAACACTACCTTCTCCATGATAAGGAAGATTAATTTCTCCGCCGGCCACAATATGTAACTCTCTAAGAAAGTTTGACATATTGCTTGGACTAGACCAAGTTGCACCAGGCATCGCCCAGGCATGTTGTTGCTTGGCTTTGCTATGCAC
>Ga0070750_10001692_pt1 | contig 12292 bp, 21 predicted proteins | sample VirMetDEL_Nov_24_FD_77013 | JGI IMG/M metagenome (GOLD analysis project Ga0070750, IMG submission 77013) | Aqueous microbial communities from the Delaware River and Bay under freshwater to marine salinity gradient to study organic matter... | ecosystem: Environmental > Aquatic > Marine >...
GATATCAGAAGGAAAGAAGGGAAGCGACCATTTATAGACGCTCCCCACTTTGAACTTATATAACAGCTATACCTCTTGGACTATTAATCTCCTTGAGAATATAACCTTTCCTGGCAAGGCAGTTTAATATTCTATGAACATTAGATTGCGCTGCCATCTTTGGCATTGCTTGCTTGCCATCTATCTTACCTTTGCATATCTCTCTGACTGTTGGATATACTCCAGAACTTTTTTGATAGGCTACCAGGAAAGCTAGTACCTGTTGTTGTCTAGGTGTTAAACCTATTCTTTGTTTACTCTGTTCCATCTGGGTTCTCCCTTGCCATAATACTTAGGCTCTTGTTCCACTCAAGCCTTTTAGTTTCCAACTCTTCAGCCAGCTGCTTGTCATCAAAGTTACCCAGGACATCTTTGTTAATTTCTTTTAACTCTTTCATCTTGGTTCTTTTAACTTGCGGTGTCAGAGATGAATGTGTTGAACGATACATTGCCAGCATCAACTCATGGTACCTGTTGGCCCAGTCCTGTTCGACATTGTAGTATTCAACCTTGGCATCATCATCACCGTTTGGAATGTGCAATGGCATACCTTCCATGTCCAGGTCTGGTGTTTCTGTTTCATCCTCACCAGGTTCTGCATGGTCAGCTAGATTATCTATGACTGCATCAGTGTGTGCCTGTTCCTGGGCCGTAGAAGCCTTCTGAAGGGCATCTGTTAGCTGCGTGGTAGATTGTACATTGGAAAGGCTTGGTGCCTTTTCTACGCCATCCTGAGGGGTTATATCTTTTGGCTCTGGATAATCCATAGCTTCTTCTGCTGTAATCAATCCCTTCACTGCATCAGGGAATGCATCACGGATAGCAAAGCCTCTTGCTCTAAGCTGAAGCATTCGATTTGGATACTGCTGCCATGGCCCTTGCTTGTTCCACAGTCTAGCTTTCTTTGCATCCTCTTCTGAGAACTGAGTTAGTGTTGCTTCTTCCTTGCCATTGGGTAATGTTCTTTTGATTTCACAGAAAGCAATGTTGCCTTCCATCCACTCTCTGCATCCAGCAAAGTTTGGATGACCTTTGACCAGGGCAAGTAAACTATCTCCCCAAAGAGATGGCCTGCCATTTATAACTGCAATGTTTTGTAGGGCCTGCATTGGTGCAAGGCCTATCTCATATCCCCATTGTACAGCTACTAGTATGTTTGCTGGTTTACCCTGGAACTCTTTTGGAACCAGGCCAGACTTTGATAGTGTCGTTGCAAACTCTTGTGCCTCTTTTAAATTTGTTGGCTCAAGTATCTGCCTCTTAGTAATATTACTCATTGGTAACCTCCTTGATTGAGAACGATGTGCTATCTATAAATTGACCAGGTACATCCACCATCGTTCTCTTAGGTTTCTGTGTTGTAACTGATTTGATTTGATAGCTGCCCACGTTCATCACGTCAGCACCTATACTATCCATATGTAATTCAAGTATCTCTTGATTATCTTTTGCAATCTTTGACCAGTGCCTGCTCTCAGCTTTTGCTTTCATGCAGTCAGTAGCAACTACCTCCAGGTCAAGGTTATCACCTTGCTTACCTTCAACAGTTACAACCTTCAGCTTCTCATCTTCAGCTGGTGCAGCTGGTGGATAATCTCTATCCTTCTCAAGTAAATCCCAGAACTCTCTTGCTGCCTGGAGTATTTGATTACAAAGTTTCATGTCACGTTTGAATGCATAAGTAACCAGCTTGCCTTGCTGCGTCATCACCAGGACAACAGCCCAGGGTAAATCTGCACACATCATTTGCTGGTGTACCTGTATCATCCAGTCTGGTTTACATTTACCAGTGTGGTAGAAATCTGTCTTAACCTCCAGGACACCTTTACCTTTCAACACCAGGTCATTGATAACTAACTCACACTTGGCTGGTACCTTCAGTATCCTATCCAGTGTTGCGCCTAGCTTCTCTTCCTCTAACCTAAATGCTTTCTCAGGTTCTGTTGCCTGGCATTCCATGCCATCTTCCTTCATTGTTTCTAACCACCAAGGAACAATGGCGTGTTCAAGGAACGTGCCTCGCAGCAGTGCATTCTTGTTTAATACTTTCTTGTCTATCACCTCGACACCAGCGACTGCACGTTTGTGTTCGTCCAGTTTCTCTTGCCTGGTATTTCCATATGCATCTTTGTGCAGCAATACTGCTGGCATTTCAGATGCACCTAACTCTTTACCTGTGATAGTTTTTTTACCTGTTACTTTAACGTCTGGCATATCTCATCTCCTGTTGTGTTATCGCAATAGCATTTATCATTCAGCGCACAACCCACCCAGATTGCTGCCCAGATAAATACAACAACTACCCCAGCACCAATAAGCTGGAGTATGAAAGACAGCCAATCCCTGGCTGTCCAATCTCTAATTAAATCAATCATGCTGCCCTCCTTAATGCATTGCTGACTGTTGAAGCATACCAGTCACCACCTCTGGCAGTTTGGTATCCTTCCTGGTTAAGATAAGCTGCAACCTGTTTCATAGTTTTACCCTGGCCCAGCTGGTCTTTGATTACTGGTAGGATTTTGTTTGCAAACTTATCTGCTCTTGCTTTGATAGATGCATTGCCTGCATCTGATGCAGCCTGGTTTGGATTACCCAAGCTGTATACTTTCTTGCCTGCCCTGGAGATAAAATAACCTTTGTCTTTTATCTCAGCTTTCTGCCTGTCATGCGCTGCCTTGGTACGCTGGCTTATCTTGATACGTTCCATCTGTTGTATGGTGAAATGTATACCAGCTGTTTCAGGTTCTAAGTTTGGCTGGTCTAATGCAATCATCTGCACCTGGCCTGACATTACATTGTCACGGTACCAGGTAGATATCTCTGCCAGGTCACGTCCAAACCTGGACAGGTTCGCAGCTACCAAAGGGATGTTAAGTTTCTTTGATAACTTTGTGGCCCTGATAAACTCAGGACGTTCTGCGTTTGGTGTCTTACCTGATACACCTTCCTCTATAAACCAGTGAACCTTTGCACCAGGAAATGCTTTCTCAATCTGATGCTTTTGATTTTCAACTGACTGCTCAGTAGTCGATACTCTGAGGCTTGCTGCTATCTCTTTATGCATTTTGTTTCTCCCTTGTTCGTGTCATTTACTTTTAATATACCTATTTAATCTTGTTTTGCAAATCATAATTGATATGTTCTGCATCGAGCCTGGAGTATTACTGGGGATAATATCCAGGCCAGAGGCAGCTGCACTAGGCAGCTGCTTCCTCAGTCTGTGGCTGCTTGTTGTAAAGAAACTCGACAGCCTTGTTAGCTTGAGTGAATGCAGTGAACACTGCCTTTGGATTATCTTTGATAGCCTTTAGCCAGTTATTCAAATACTGTGCATGGTCAGGCCTTGGCTCTGGAGATACACCAAGTAACACTGACAATGTAGCTGCACCAGTTTCAGCAACTAACTCTTCAAAGGCATAGTCAGCATCACCAAACATTTTACCTTTGGTTCTATCGATACGGCCTTTGCCACCAGTCCAGTGTACTAATTCATGCAACAGCGTAGAGTAATATGCCTCTTCAGCTGTGCTAGTTTTTGTACCAACAAAATCTTTTTTGTTTGGCATTTGGATATAGTCACCAGCTGGGCTGTAGTATGCACGGCCACCGCCATGGTTTACTTTAGCACCAGTGTTGTTAACGAATGCTTCAACCTGGTCAGCATGGAACTCAGGGTCAGCTGTTACTACTGGCTGGGCATCATCTTCCAGGCCTGTAATCTGGTCACGGTTCCAGACGCTGTAAGTTTTCAACATCCAGATTTTCTTTTTGATAACCTCACCTTTGTCATTCTTGAGTACGCTACCGTCATGGCCTTTTGCATCTACATCAAGAGGCTTCCAAAAGAATACTGTTGTTGCACCTTTAGGAACTACACCACCAGCTGCTGTCCATTGCTTGTATGTACCCCAGACATTGCTGCTGTAACCTTTATCCCAGGCTTCCATACCTAACCAAAATGAATTGATGCCCTGGTATGTTTTCTTACTAGCTACATTTACAGGGAAACCTTCTGCAACTTTACTGGCCCATGGCTTAGTCCAGTTTGTGCCATGCTCTTCCATCAAAGCTACAATCTTATCTGCTACTGCTTGGATTTTCTCTGCTTGTTTTGACATCGTTTCCTCCTTTGTTTGTGTTCGTGTCATGTTCTGTATTGTTAATATAATCATTCCTGGTATATTGTCAAGCTATCTAGTAAATATTTTTTAAATAGGAGGTAAGATTGCAAAAGAAACAGGAAAAACCTGAGGAAATACAGGTCAACCTGGTGCCAATGTATGTGAAGATTTCACCTGAGGTTAAGCAGCTGGTGGAAGATAAAGCCAGGATGGAGAGGCGCACACTGGCATCAATGGTGGAGGTCATACTGCGTGAAAGCTGTGAGGCTAAACGTGCATAGACCCAGTAAGTTTGGAAACAAAAGATACAAGCTGGACGGCATCAACTTTGTAAGCAAGGCAGAAGCTGCTTACTATTGGTTCCATATCAAGCCACGTTATGAAGCTGGTGAGATACAGAACCTGGAGTTTCAACCAAGAATACGGTGCCAGGTAGATGGAGTAAAAATCTGTGACTACGTTGCAGACTTTAGTTACATAGACAGGAATGAAACAGGGCAGCATGGTCAACATGGATGCCAGGTTATTATTGAGGTGAAGGGATATAAGACAGACGTGTACAAGTTAAAGATAAAGCTAGTCCATGCGCTGCACCCTGGCCTGAAGATAATAGTTATACCTTCTAGTCAACTGAAGAAAGAGATTGCCCAGCTGCCACCACAGGAAGGCAAGCCAGGTGAAAAAGACTAAGCTAACACCAGACCCAGTACGTGACCCACCAATTAAATCTGGTGGTACATATCAATGTCCTGGGCCTCATATGATTATGCCTGCCAGGGCATACGGTGATGATAGGTTTAACCAGTATCCAATGACGTTCAGGGCCTTTGCTATTTGTTGCAGCCATGCCAACAGCTGGACAGGTGTATTCTTTCCTAACCAGCTATACATTGCCAAGGTATTACAATGCAGTCAGCAGGCAGTGTCACAGCATATGCGTAAACTACTAGACTATGGATATATTGAGAAGCTGCGGAACGCTGACGTTAGAAGGCAGTATGGTAAACGTGGTGCATTGTGGCGTGTAATCTATGACCCAACAAAGACCCTGGAAGATTGTATAACAGGGCAGCCTGCACAAGACCGTGACCCTGAGATGGAAGCTGAGATTGCCAAGCATACATTGAACGTAGCTAAGACTGGGGCTAGACGTAAGAGTATAAAAGCTGTGGATAAAGAGAAGGTAAACAAGCTGGGGATTGTACAAGATGTATCTAGTAAGAGTAATGGTATAGATACAAATAACAAGCCTGAGGTTGTACTAGATAACAAGGCACAGCTAGTAAATAACTCTATTAAATTAACTAATATAAATACTATAGGGGAAATTAAAGAAATAGATTGTAGGAAGCTGTGCAACGGTTATGCGGAGATACTGCAAGCTAACTATCACAAGCCATGGCAATATGACATGAGGCAGATGCAGATAGCCAAAGAGTTACTGCAATCAGGATATACAATAGAAACATTCCTGGAAGATGCAGCTGGTGTTATCAAGTGGAAGCATGGAAAGAACCAGCAACCACCGTATAGCTTGCAATACTTTATGAGCAGGAAGGTATCACAGCAAAGAGCAAAGACTGGTAAAAGCCCAGAGGATATAATCAAGATGATGGCTAACAAGATGAGGTTACCCAAGTGATACATAACCCAAAGGAACCTTTAGGATTTGTAATACCCAGAAATATCATAGGGGGTATAACAAAAATGCCTGTATTTAATGCTGTAGAATACAGGTATATCAACGATTACAGCAGAAAATCGACCCTTAGGGGGCTGCCCCATGTCGTATACGTAGGGGGGTTTCCCAAAAATATTTTGGGGTTTTCAAAAAAAAGAAAGGACAAGCTATGAAAGTAGACAAACTATTTGACGTAGTACAGCCAAAGGAAACGGACAAGCTAGACGATGAGGGCAAGCCGATTACCAGATGGCAGAACCTGGGCATTGCTTTCTACAAGGAAGGCAAAATCACAGGAATAAAACTTGAAGCCTTACCTCTTCCTGATAAAAACGGAGAAGTATGGATAAGGTTATTCGAGAAGAAGGAAAAGCCTGGCATGAGTAATCCAGGAGATAGCGGAGGCGACCCATGGTCATAAAGATGGTCAAGAAACTCTGGCAGGGCAAGTATGTATCTGTCAGGGATTATGAGGTGGCCCAGGCTATTGCTAAAGGCGGTATGAGGATAGAACACAATAAGCAGATTATGCAGCTGGATGTTGCACAATTACAACAACTCAAACCGACTGGGGCTACGCTGCAAAGTAAGTACAGCGGAACGTATAGGCTGGTGGATATTACGTTCAAACCGCTGACAGAAAACCCAGACCAAATGAGGATGTTTAGCTAATGGGTAAGAGGGTAGTGCCGCCTGTCGGTAGATTTGGAGGTGTGGGCGAAATTCGTAAAAGGCTGCGAGGCTCACAGATAATCTACGACAATCGTGATGGCCTGGCTAATGAGATGCTAGGTATAGCGAAGGCAAAGATAACTGATATTTTTGATTGGAACGGTCAGAAGCTAGAACTGAAGGATGCTAAAGATATTCCAGACCATGCGCTGGCTGCTATCAAGAAGATTAAGATTACTCCTACCCAGAGCGGTGATGACATCATTGAGGTGGAATTGCTGGATAAAGTTAGAATGATGCAGCTGCTGGCTAAGTCTGCTGGTCTGTTAGATACAGAGAAAGATGCGGATAAGCCAGCGGTTGTTGATATACAAATGGTAATGCCTGGAGAGGAGGATAAGGATGAAGAAAAGTAAATATGAATATCTTTTATGGAATGCATATCATACAGTTATAGTTATTTTACTGGGCGGTTTGTTAGTCGTGGAGATAATGGAATACATTAAATTTGGAGTGTGCATCTAATGGAAGGAAATGCTGTAACCAAACTAGACTTTAGTGGCAGTCCAACTGTTGCAAAGTTTATGAAATCAAAAGGTTTCGTGAGAGGGCTGCTAGGCCCTGTAGGGAGTGGCAAGTCCTATGCGTGTTGTGCTGAACTGTGGAGGAGAGCGGTTCAGCAAAAGCCCTCTCCCAGAGATGGTATCAAGTATTCGAGATTTGCGATAGTCCGAAATACACATCCGATGCTAAGAACGACAACTTTAAAGACCTGGCTTGAACTTATGCCAGAACATATCTGGGGCAATGTTAAATATGCTCCACCGATTACACACCATATAAAATTACCAAGTAAGGGAGATGCAGCAGGGATAGACTGCGAGGTCATTTTTTTGGCCCTAGATGACCCAAAGGATGTCCGTAAATTGCTTTCGTTGGAACTTACAGGGGCATGGGTCAATGAATGCAGAGAACTGCCTAAAGCCGTTATAGACGGCCTTACGCATCGTGTTGGTAGATATCCAACTAAGAATGATGGTGGGCCAAGCTGGCATGGTGTTATCCTGGACACTAACCCCTGTGATACAGACCATTGGTATTATCATTTAGCAGAAGGCAAAGATAGGCCCAAAGGTAAATATGCCTGGGAGTTTTTTAAGCAGCCACCTGGTGTCCTGGAAGTAGATAACGATGAGGTGCCTGAAGATATGCCAGAAGCAAATGGCTTCTTGCAATCAGCTGGTAAATGGTGGCGCACAAATCCTAAAGCAGAAAATTTAAAAAATTTGCCAACAGGATACTACGAGCAGTTACTTGGTGGTAAGCAACTTGATTGGATTAAGTGTTATGCAAAAGGCGATTATACATACGTCCAAGAAGGAATGCCAATCTGGCCTGAGTACGATGATACTACAATGGCTAGAGAACTTGAACCTGAACCAGGTATCCCTGTTCAGGTTGGTATCGACTTTGGATTAACGCCAGCTGCAATCTTTGCACAGCGAATGCAAAACGGAGTATGGCACGTTCTACATGAACTTGTAACTTTTGACATGGGCCTTAATAGATTTGTTTCTATGCTCAAAGAAGAAATGGGTATCTACTTTCCTGGAAACACTTTTATGGTTTGGGGTGACCCAGCTGGACAACAGCGTGACCAGATTTATGAAACAACTGCATTCGACCATATGCGAACCCTGGACATTCATGCCAGGCCATGTGCAACAAACGATTTCAAAGTTAGACGTGAAGCACTTGCTATTCCCATGCAGAGATTGATTGAAGGTAAACCAGGATTTTTAATTAACAAGAAATGCGAGAGGCTGCGTAAATCACTTGCTGGAGGGTATCATTTTAGAAGGGTATCGATGGGAGCAGGCCAGGAGCGGTACAGGTCTACACCAAACAAGAATGAACATTCACACGTTGGTGATGCTGCTGGATATTGCTTGCTTGGAGGTGGAGAACACAAGGATATGATTACTAAAAAAGGTGGTGTTGCAAAAATGCAACAAACTGTAAAGGTGTTGGATTTCGATGTTTTCTCCTGAAGAACTTACTCAAGAAATGAGATTGAACTGGCCTGAACAAAAGATTGTAGACTGGCATCCTATGCATTTACAGATGATAGAACTAAATCAGTTTGATGCCCAAAATGAACAGCTGTTTGAAAACTATACTAACTATTTGTCAAGTTTTGTTACAAAAGGTTACAGCTTTACTGCAATGCAGGATAAAATATATGCTATGTTTGGTATATGGAAATTATGGGATGGCGTTTACGAAGCATGGCTAATTCCAAGTAATGATATTAGTCGTAAAGCATTTAGAATGCATCGTGCATCAAAACTATTTTTTGAGTACGCTGCGAACAAGCTGGAAATGAAACGATTACAAATCACGGTTTGTTCACGAAATATCCCTGCTTACAAGTGGGCCAAAGTATGTTACTTTGAGAATGAGGGTATACTACGAAAGTATGGGCCTCAAGGAGATGATTATTATATGATGTCGAGGGTGTTTTAATATGGGCGGTATATTTTCAAGTCCTTCACCTCCACCACCACCTCCTGTGAGCGAGGAAGAAACTCGTAGGTCACAGCAGCTGGATGCAGAGGAGAAGAGGGAAAGAAAGACTATTGCATCAAGACGTAAGTCAAGACGTGGTAGGTCTGCAAGATTGTTGATGTCTGTTGTTCGAGCAGCACCAGAGGTTACTGGTAATGCACAGCAACTGGCTTCCAAACTAGGCGGTACTAGAAACCCAAGAGGTTAAGATGTCTGATAAGGTTTGGATAAGAAACCCCAGGCATCGAAAGTACAAACCTGGAGAGGAGGCTGATGATGTACGGAAACATGATGAAGAAGAAGCCAATGGCGAAAAAGAAACCGATGGCGAAGAAAGCCAGCGGTCTGAAGAAAGCGATGGCTAAAAAATATGGTAAACCTAAAAAAGGTTAGTCAATGGTTGCTAAGAGGTTTCAGAACCCCAGCGGTGGTCTTAATGAAGCTGGAAGAAAGCATTTTAAAAAGACAGAGGGTGCTAACCTCAAGAGGCCTCAGAAGTCTGGCACTGATAGTAGGCGTGTTAGTTTTGCTGCTCGTTTTGCTGGGATGAAAGGGCCAATGAAGGATGAGAAGGGTAGACCAACTCGTAAGGCATTGGCATTAAAAGCATGGGGCTTTGGCAGTGTAGCAGCTGCTAGGAACTTTGCTAACCGTCACAAGAAAGCGTAGTATGTCTGCATTAGAAACAAAACAATTAAAGAAACGATACAAAGGTTGCCAAACCAGAAAAGAACAATGGAGGGCAATCTACGAAGAGGCATACGAATACTGCTTACCTATGCGTAACCTATATGATGGTTACTATGAACAGGATACTCCTGGTCAAAATAAAATGAAACGTGTGTTTGATAGTACAGCTATCCATAGCACAGCAAGATTTGCAAACAGAATACAATCAGCTTTATTTCCTCCGCAACAGCAATGGTGTCGATTGCGTCCAGGTTCTGAGGTTCCACCTGAAAGAAGCATCGAAGCACAACAAGTGCTGGATATGTACAATCAAAAAATGTTTAGCGTTATGCGCCAATCAGGTTTTGATTTAGCTATCGGAGAATTTCTATTAGACCTGGCAGTCGGCACGGCTGTTATGTTAATTCAAAAAGGAGATGAAACTCAACCAATCAGGTATACAGCTATACCTATGTATCAAATTACTTTTGATGAAGGGCCTGATGGTAAACCTAATTTTGTATTCAGAAAATTTAAAAGACCGTTTGAGGTAGTCGAACAAGAGTTTCCTGGTGTTGAATTTCCAGAAGAGGTTTTGTCTAAGTATAGAGAAAAACCTATGGAGTACATCGAACTACTTGAAGCAACTTATCCAGATAAAGAAACAGGTAAGACCAACTATTGTCTTATGACAATGGAAGGTGACTATAAGATTTTACACAAGCATTTAAAATCTTCACCATGGGTTATTAGTAGGTTCATGGTAGCACCTGGTGAGATTATGGGAAGAGGCCCATGTCTTTATGCATTGCCTGATATTAAAACTTTAAACAAGGTTATAGAGTTAAATCTGAAGAACGCCTCTCTTTCTATAGGGGGTGTATTCACTGCCGTTGATGACGGAGTGCTAAACCCTCAGGCTATTCAGATAGTGCCAGGTGCAATCATTGGTGTGTCATCCAATGGTGGGCCTAGAGGGCCTAGCCTGGCACCGCTCCCCAGGTCTGGTGATACAAACTTATCACAGCTTATTGCTAATGACTTACGAATGAATATTAAAAAAACTTTGTACGATGAAAGTTTACCACCTGACAATATGTCAGCTAGGTCAGCTACAGAAATTGTAGAAAGAATGAAAGAACTCTCTCAAAACTTAGGGGCTGCGTTTGGACGATTGATTACAGAAACGATGTACCCAATCGTCAGACGCTCACTAGAGTTAATGGATGAAGAAGGTATGGTTGACTTGCCATTAAAAGTAAATGGATTGCAAGTAACTATAGAACCACAATCACCATTAGCTATGGCATCTAACATGGAGAAAGTACAAAACGTATTACAGTTTATGCAGATTGCATCTTCCTTCCAAGGAGGAGCAGGCATGGCGTTAGTAAACCCAGAGAAGGTTGGTGACTACATCTTAGACCATATGAATATAGATGCATCACTTAGAACTACGCCAGCTGAGAGGCAGGCAATCATGCAACAGGCTCAACAAATGCAACAGATGATGATGCAGCAGCAAGCAGCCCAAGCAGGCCAGGAAGCAGCACCTGACCAAGCTGGGGCTGCACCACCACCAGAAGGTGAGGTAACAGGTGGCTAATAACGCAGACAAGATTAGAGATATTAACTCTGTAGGATGGGATGGCCTAGATGCCAATGTACATCAACTACGGATTAATGATATCAATGAACAGCAAAAGCTGGACATTGCATATAGTAAATGTTTCCAAACTAATGAAGGCAGGGCAGTATTGGAACATCTTATTCAAATAACTCTCGACCAGCCTTGCTGGGTACCTGGCGCAGATAGTAGTTATGGCTACGCTAGGGAAGGTCAGAACTCAATCATTCGAGAGATACAACAACGTATAAGGAGAGCAAATGAGCCAAGCGAATGAGGCACTGGCTGCTGACGATACTGTCAAAACAGAAGAGCAGCAACAACCTGAACCTCAAGGTTTAATGGACGAAGCTAGACAGAACGAACCTGTTAGTGAAGAAGCAAATGAACAACCTGGAGATATTCCACATCTTGAACCTCAAGAGGATGAAGATGATGGAGGGCCATACGATAGGCCTGACTGGTTTCCAGAAAAGTTTTGGGATGATGATGGCCCTAACTTAGAAAACATGGCTAAGAGCATCAAGCACTTAGAAGGTATGGTTTCAAAAGGTAAACACAAAGCACCAGAAGATGGAAAGTATAATACAGAATTTCTTGGAGAGAATGTTCCCCAGGACGATGAACTATTAACTTTCTTTTCAGGCTGGGCAAAAGACAATGGTATATCACAAGGAGCGTTTGAAGATTTGGCAGGCAAGGTTATGGAGATGGGTGGTTCCAATGCGGAAGCGGAAACACTATCTGTTGCTAAAGAGAAACAAATGCTAGGTGAGAATGCTGACGAGATTATTAACTCAAATATTGTTTGGGCCAATGGTCTAAAAGGTAAAGGTGTTATATCTCAAGATGAGTTAGATGAAATAGACATTTGGGGTGGTACAGCTATTGGTGCCAGGTTGTTGCAAAAAGTTA
>Ga0070750_10001693_pt1 | contig 12290 bp, 17 predicted proteins | sample VirMetDEL_Nov_24_FD_77013 | JGI IMG/M metagenome (GOLD analysis project Ga0070750, IMG submission 77013) | Aqueous microbial communities from the Delaware River and Bay under freshwater to marine salinity gradient to study organic matter... | ecosystem: Environmental > Aquatic > Marine >...
ATCGGTGATTGGCTCAACCTTTACGGCGACCGAGGCGACCGACAGGTTCACCGTGTCTGCATTATCGCACCTCGCGACCATAGCAAGTCCACAACCTTGCGTGTGAAAATCCTTCATCAATTGCTCTTTGAAAAATGGCGCAACAAACCGTTCACCATTTGGCTTTTTTAGGCAAACAAAGACTTGGCTATTAACCGTTTAGAGGAAATTAGGCAAGACCTTAAAAGACACCCCGAATTGTCCCGCATGATTGACACCACAAAAGGAAATCGCTTTGAATTGCGTTTGACAAACGGCGCTTGGATTAAAGCAACCTCGGTCGGTTCGGGTATTCGTGGTGAACACCCTGCCGCTATTGCTCTTGACGATGTGCTGGACGACCAAAACGATATGTCCTATGATGTTGTTCAACAGTGGTTTCGCAAAAAATTGACTCCGATGCTTTCTCCGCAGACCTCGCTTTATTGTGTGGGAACACCGATGAGCATGAATGACCTGTATCACACTGAAATGCTCAACAACGACTCATGGATAACATGGAGAAAAGGCGCTATCACCAATTATGATGAATGGCGAAACGACCCTGAAAGCGTAAAACCCGAATGCCTTTGGGAAAGTGAGCGCCCTCTTGACTTCCTTCTCGAACAAAAACAGGCCATTGGCGAATTAGCCTTTGCGCAAGAATACCTGTGCAAAGTCGTGGACGACGACAGTGCCGTATTCCCGCAAGCATTGACTCGCAAAAACCTAAACATGGACGCTACACTGCAAACACAAAAATTGCACGAAGGCACTTATGTTATCGGTTTTGACCCAAGCCACGGCATCGGACAGGATTATTCGGTGATGATTGTTCTTCGACAGGACGCAGACGGCAATATCCACATCGTTAATATGTGGCGGCGCAACGACTTCCCGCCTCCTAAGCAAATCCGACAAATTGCAGACTTCAATGACGCATTTAAATCGCCAACCTTCGCATTTGAATCGGCAGGCTTTCAAAGTCTATACAAATCCCTCATATCGCAGGAAGGATTGACGCTCGACATCAAAATGAGCAAAGTCAGCAACAAAACGCTCAAGCAGGGGCTTCTTAACCGCCTTCGGGTGTGGTTTGAGCAAGAAAGGGTCATTATCCCCTTTGGAAACGACGAAACACGCCGAGTCATGTCAATTCTGCTTGACGAATTGGAATCACACGCATGGAAAGACGGCGACATCACCGATAAAGGCCGACATAACGACACTGTGATGGCTTTAGCGCACGCCATAGACCAATTCAAGTCCAGCCTAAGCCGTGAAACGCCCATGATAGCAGGCCAAACCGATATGTCGCAGTGGAATACGGCAAAACAAAAGAAAAATCGGCGTTCTAACAAAAAATATGTCGCTTTTTGGTGATATAACGCTTATTTTCAATTTTTTGCGGAAAATTATTTGCGGGGGTTGGCGTGTCGTGGGGCGGCGACTGCGCAGACTTTTGGCGGCTTCTGCGCATAAATTGCGGCCATCTGCGCACAATTTTTTAGCCTCGCAGTGTCCCGTTTAGGCCGTTCTGCGCAAAGTCGAAACGACCCCTGATTATGCAACCATCGGTTCAATAGTGAAAAAGTGCGCCGAATCCTGCGCCGAAACGACGAAAACGACCCCCCTAAACGCTTGACTGAGAGCCTGTTGGACTGCGCACTTCTGAACCAATGGTTGAACAGTGAAGGAGGCTAAACGACGCACCGAAAGCCAATTTGCGCCGTAAATTGAGCGGTTTGAGCGTGGGTTCGTCGTCCTGAGCCGTCTAAACGGTGGACTGCGGCGGTGTCCCTTCCACACCATCGGCGCAGTGTCCCGTTTTTCACCGAGTCCGAACCGACCTTGAGCCAACGGCGCACAATTCGACCGAAACCGAGGGACTGCGCCCCACCTGCCGCACCGTTTGACCTGATGCCTTCAAGAATCAGCCCAACGCCGCCGGAAACCGGAAACACCCTTTCCGTTTTCAGGATTTGAGCAAACGGCGCAAAGGGCGATTTCAGCAACGAAACCGGGGCGCAGTGTGCCGTTTAGGGTCGTCGAACAGTGGCTCAGGGGGTCGCCGGAAAGCGGAAAATGAGCGCAAAAACGATGCACTGCGGGGCGGAGGCATTTTGAAACCGATGCACTGCGTCCGAAACCGATGCACTGCTCGACCGGCGACCCCTCGGCGGCTTGACATCAGGCCGGACAAAACGACGCACTGCGAGCCATTCCCTGATTCGGCGGGGTTCGCCGGAATCGTCCAAAATCCCGATTTCTGCGCCGGAAACCGGAAAACGACGATTTGCGCCAAATCCTGAAACCGATGGACTGCGCCGCAGTGCAAAAAGGAAACCGTGGGACTGCGAGCCTGCCGACTTCCGAAGTGCGCCGAAAGTGGCCTAAACGATGGACTGCGCCGCATTTTGCCCCGTTTGTCCGGCCTGCGCCGCCGACCTTCGAGGGCTAAACGATGCACTGAGAGCCTGCGCACTTTCCTAAACGGGACACTGCGAGCCTGTCGGAAACCGCCGATTTTGGACGATTTAGGGCGACCTAAACCGATGCACTGCGCCACTGCGCAAAACCGAAAACGATGCACTGCGTCCCATCGTTTGCGTCGTTGAAAGTCGGTGTAAAAATGAAACCGTGGGACGGCAAGGTTTCGTATATCAAATGAACCCGTTCCTGAACGCCCTTGCATCACTTCGTCGTTCATATACCCTCAATGAGAAGGCGAAGCGCCGCAACCCGGCAGGAGAGATACAAATGCAAAACGCAATGTGGAAAACCGTAGCCTGCGCCGTCATCTTCGTGATGATGGCCGCCCTTCTCGGAGGGCAACCAACCAACCCCGCCGCCGTGGGTGAAACGGTGGACATGGTTCAGGAGGTGAACGCCGAAGCCGAACCGCACCGCAGTGCGTGGCTTTGGTCGCGTCATTCGCTCAAGCGCCATGAGCGCCGCCTCAATCTGATTGAGCGCCGTCAGCGCCGCCGCTTCCGCCGTGCCTTGATTCGGGTCTTGCCGACCCTGCTCAGGGATGAACGGCGCACCGCTCGCCGTGCCGCAGTGAAGCAAGCCTTCGCCGCGATTCCCGGCGCAGTCCGTGGCCTCTTTGAGCGCCGTGAAATTGAGCCGCAGTGCGTCGAATGTGGAGTCCATCAGGACGACGGGTTCGCCATTGACACCACCCTCAAACCTGCGCAGTGCATTGACTGCTTCACCGAAAGCGAGGGACTGCGAGCCTATGCGCCGCTCATCGTGGCGGTTCTATGCGCCGCCGTGGTCGGTCTGATTTTTGACCCCCAAACCGCCGCACCGCTCGCCATCGTTGGCCGTGCTTCAATGCCTCAGTGGGCGAAGGACGCCGCGAAGAAGCACGAAGTCAAGATTCGCCGCCACGAAAAGGGGCGAAAAACGGTAGCCTGCGCCGGATGTCTGAACGGCATTGAGTCCGGAGACATCAAGGCCATGCTTCCCGCTTCGGGCTATACGCAGAACAAACCGCACTGCGAAGCCTGCGCAAAGGTTCGCCTTGCCGCCGCAGATGTCCCCGCAGTGCCTCAGCCAACGCCTGAACCGACCCCTGAACCAACGCCAACGCCAACGCCAACGCCAACCACCACCCGACCACCGAACCGAAAGGCGGGGCAGTGCGCCGTTTGTGGGGTTGATGTCGCCGCAGGTGTCGGCCACATCCACACGGAAAGCCCACGCGGCCACAAAGTCCGATGTTCTGCGCACGCCGAAACGCCGCACGGAACGCCACCAAGCGACGAACCAACGCCGACCCCCGCCGCGATTCCCAACGGCGACCCCGCCGCCCAAATCGCCGCACTGCTTGCGCAATTGACGGCAGGCGGCGCAGTGGATGAAGCCGCAGTGCGTCGAATTGTGCGGGAGGAATACGACGACCAAACGAGCGCCACGCTCAACATTCTGCACGCCGCGATTGACAATGCGCAGAACGCAAAAAGCGAGGCACTGCAAGCCGTTGAAGAACGCTTGAAGGAATTGCACGCACCGACCGTCCTCCACATCAAAACGGACAACGCCGACCCAATCCCCGCCGCCGATGAAGGCGAAATCATCCACCGTCAGGAGAGGGAGGTTCTCGCCAAAATCAGCGCACTGAGCCGCCGAAACCGTGCGCAGAACCTGATGCTCGTTGGCGAGGCAGGGACAGGCAAGACGCACATGGCCGAAGGCGTGTTCAAGCGCCTCCTGAAAATCGGCTTCTTCAAGGGCATGGAAAGCGCCGCAGTGTGTCATGTTGAGTCCTGCAACGAAGAGAAGCAACCCTCCGACCTGATGGGGCGCTTGAGTCCTGCGTTCTTTGACGATGGAAGCGGCACGCCTTCGGGCGCTTGGCGCTTCTTCGCCGGGGCAGTGATGAAGGCGTTCTGCTCGCCCGGTGTGCTTGTTTTTGACGAGATGGACACCCTCGCCCCGCCGTCTTTCAGCGCCCTGAACGCCATGCTCGCCAACGGCTTCATCATTGACCCGGACGGCGTGCGCCACTACCGCCACCCTCGGTGCGTCGTCATCGCCACGGCCAACACCCGCGGCAACGGCGCTAACGATGACTACACGGCCTCTCATGCGCAGTCGTTGGCTTCCCTCGACCGCTTCGCCGCCGGTTTCGTTGATGTGGACTTTGACCCCGCCATTGAGGACGCCCTCGCGCCCTCAATCGCTGACGACATCCGCGCCCTGCGCATTCTCGCCAAAGAGCGCCGATGTCGCCGGGTCGTGTTCTCCTACCGGGTGATGATGAACGCTCAGGCGCTCGCTGAGGACTTCGGCAAGGAATACGCCATGAGCGAAACGGTGTTTCAATTCGGCGCAGAAAACGCCGCACTGCTCGGCTTTGATGAGCGCGTGGCGCTTCCTGACGATGTGCCGTTTGACGGCCTCGCACCGATGAGCGCAAAGGCACGCAAAGCCGCCGAGAAGGTGCGCAGTGCGTCGTTCTCCATGCAGTCATTCAACGCCGACACCACCACCGACAACGCCACCGCAGGAGGCGCTTGAGGGGCGTTCTGCGCAGAAAATGACGGACGGACTGCCCTCCCGATTCTGCAAAAACGCAACACCGAAAGCAAGGAGGAATGAAGATGAACCCACAAAACGGACGCTTCCACTACCACCCCGCCCCCGTTCCCGGCGTGGTTCGTGTTGATACGCCGAGAGCCGGGAATGTCGTTTTCTGCGACACCATGCGCACTTTTGGCGCTTGGCTCAGTGCTTCAAACGACGCACTGAAAGCCGGAAACAGCACCGCCCGAAGCCATGCCCTTGACGACACCGTGGGCGCAGTGATGCAGAAATACCCCTCAAAACTGCGCTTCCCACCTTCGGAAATCGAGCGACTGCGAGACAAAACCATAGGCGAATTGTGCGCTGAATTGGCGACGGTTGCGCCGACCTTTGACGACAACATGGCGCAGGCCATGAACGACGCACTGCCGCAGGCTATGCGCCTCTTCAACGAAACGCACCGCATTTGGTCGGACAAACCCGGAAGCATGAGCATGGAACGCCTCTTTGAAGGCCGTTCCGATTGGATGAGCCGCCGCCGCCGTGTGCGCCGTCCTGCGAAGGTCATCAGTCTCGCCGTGCCTATCACTGCGAATTGGGGCATCAACGCCGAGCCTATGCGCATTATGGGCATCGCTTCCACCATCGCCGCCGACTTCCTGAGCAAGCGAGGCTTCAATGTTGAAATCATGGCCTACGAATGCGGCGGGTCAAGCCACGACAACGCCGCCGAGCATTCGCTTCAAGTGGTTCGCTTGAAGGGCGCAAAAGACACACTGCGCCCCACCGAAGTCGTGAACGGCATGAGCGCTTGGGCTTTTCGCTCGCTTTGGTTCTCAGGAATCTGCGCACTTGACCCCCAAACCGTGTGCAGTGGGCTTGGTTATGCCCGTGAACCTGATGAGTTGATGGTCGAGGAAATGAAGGCCGTTATGGGCGTTGATGATGTGATTTTCATGCGCTTAGTCCCTCGTTCAAACAACACGGCGCAGGTCATTGAACAGGCCGTGCAAGTGGTTCAAGAGGCGCTCAAGGAATACCTTTGAGGACGACTGAAAACGACGCACTGCGACCCAACACACAACGAAAACAGGAGGTGAAATGAGAGAGGAAACGGCTTGAGAATCGGTGTGCGCCCCGTGCCGATTCAGCCCCCACGATGGCCCAACGGGGCGCTTTTTTCATGTCGAAAACGACGCACTGCGCCGCAGTTAAGCGGGGTTGAATCCCCACGGCGCACCCCCCAAACCGATGCACTGCGAGCCTATCGGCTTCCCATCCCTATGCAATTGCGCACGCCGCACGCCCACGCCGCCGCACGCACGGCGAGCGCATCACGCCCCCACCGCCGAAGGCCGACCTTTCTGCGCACTACCGTCGAGGTTGAGCCGAGCCGACCAGCCCCCCCTATTAAGCCGACTTTTCCCCATAGATTTTTTGACCTCCCGCCGACCAGCGAACCCCCAAAAATCGGCAAAAATCACCCATTTTCTGCCTTATGTTTATATCATGTGTCTGCATGGGATTGAGCATGACCGACGAGAAAAAGGCCATCCTGCACATCTGCCGAACAGGGGTTAAGACCCAATTCTATACGCTCTATGTTGAGCGCATTGAACCGCATCCGTGGCGTGGCCGACTGCATACCTGCCGCTATGAGCGCAACCTCGCCTTTGACCTCAACGATGCGATGGAGAACGCCGAGAAGTGGATTGATGAAACGGATTTGCGCAACCGCTACACCGTGGAGATTCAGCACCACACCGAACCCCGCCCAATCTATGCGACGATGACCGCATTCGGCGCAGATTTCAAAATGAACAAGCGTCGAACCCATTGGTGGGCAAACGCCAATGAGGACTTTTGGGCGCAGTGGAAGGCGCAGAAGCCTGAAATCAAGGCGGCGGGGTATTGGGTCAAGAACATGGAAGGCACTTGGCTCATTTTCAAGCGCATAGACGCAGGCGAGATGGACTTCGTGAACGACAAGCCACCGACGAAGCCGACAGGAATCCCGACCACGCCGAAGCCTGCGCAACCACGCCCAAGCGACCCCGTGCCTGCACCTGAGCGCCCTGCGCCGTCCACGCCTGCACCTGAGCCGTGGTTCTGCGTGGCCTGTGATGAGGAATGCCTCCCCAAGCACACCAAGCACACGCACCCCTCCGTTGAGGGGTCTATCTGCCTTGAATGCGTCAATTTTTACCGCTCAGGGGGTGCGCAGTGATGAGCGAGATGTTCACCTGCCCCGACTGCGGCGTGCGCATTCCTGCCGATGAAACCTTTGAGATTCGCCACCACGGGCGAACCGACCGTCGCGTGCGCACCTGTAAGGACTGCCGTTCATGCTCATGGTGCGGCGAAACCTATGACCGTGCGAACCCGTGCTATACATGGGCGCGCATTCTCGCGCCTGAAGGCAACCCTGACGGTTCGATTTGCGTGCAGTGCTACGCATACACGAAGGGACTGCTCGCCGTGGTGCAACCCGACGACTCAATCATGTTCACGGTCGGCTTTGGGGGACACTGCGCACATATTGATTGCAGGAGGGAAAAGACGGTTGTGCTTGTTCCCGCCATGCGTGCAAACGAAGAAGCGACCCTCCCCTTCTGCGCTGAACATATCGGTTGGGCGCAAAAGAGGTATGATAGGAGGCTGAATGTATGATGTGCAAGACGGACGGATGCCGAGAGGATGCAGGCGGAGGCACACACTGCCCTTCCTGTTGGGCGCAGAACAACCCCTATGAACCGAAACCGTGGTTCTGCGATGCCTGCGACGAAGAGGTGGACGGCCACTTCACGAAGCAACGCGTGCCGCACAAAGCGCCGGGGTTGTGGCTTTGCGCCCACTGCGCCGCATTTTATCGGGGGTATTGAATGCGCCTATCCTGTGAATTGATTCCTCGCTCGACATGGGGCGAGAATGTGCGCAGTCTGCTGACCCGCTCGCAGTGGGACAGGTTGCGCCGCTTCGTGTATGCGCAAGCAGGCGGGGCGTGCGAGATTTGCGGCGATGTGGGAACGAATCAAGGGCGCAAGCATGACCTTGAGGCGCATGAGGTTTGGGCGCACGACGACGACACGCACACGCAGACGCTCATGCGCATGATTGCGCTATGTCCCGAATGTCATCGGGTCAAGCACATAGGGCGAGCCTTCGCCACGGGTGCGCATCATCGTGCGCTGGCGCACCTTGCCCGCGTGAATGCGTGGGGCGACGCCGAGGTTTATGCTCATGTTGATGCGCATTTCACGCTTCACACGCTACGCAGTGCGCACGCGTGGGAGGTTCGCTATGACGGCCTCGCCGCCTATGCGGGGTCAGGTCTGCCCTTGACCCCCGAAGAAATCCCATTCCCGCCCAATAACGCCGATGTGTTTATATCATCTGACGGTGTGGGTTCGGATAAGGAGGCATGAAAATGGACGACTACGATAAGAAATTGATGCAAGACGGAGAATTGAGGGCGCTCGCAAGCAAGGCGCTCAGTGCGGCGGGGTTGGCTTGGCCTGAGAACCCGGTCGTTCTGTGCGATGTTCTGCGCTTTGTGGAATGCTTTGAAACAGACACCCGGCGAGGAATCCTCACCCCCGAACAAGCGAGAGAATACGGCGAGAATTGGACTTCATCACGCCCCTATTACCTCAACGCTCTCCGATGGGCAGACCTCACACTTTGGCGCTCAAACTCCTGCGCAACCGCATACAAAGCAAACCATCACGCAACCCCCGCCGATGTGCAGGAGATGATTGACTTCTTCGTGGCTGACGCATACGGAAGCCTCGGTTATTGCACCGCTATCATTGTGCGCAAATACATGGCTGACGAGGTGAGCGAATGAGCGACGACATCACTTTCTTGGTCGGCTTGCTCAACGATGAGCAAATGTGCGCATGGGCGCACCATGTCGGCGGCGTGTGTGGTTGGGACGAATGCCCCCACGAAAACCCCGATGAGCGGCGCATCGTCGTGCGCTGGTCGGACGACGACGAAACGCACTATGACTGCGCAGACCACGGCGGAAGCGTGGAAGCCGCATGGGTCGCCGCCGAAGCCGAGATTGACGACCCGCTCAACGAGGGCAAGAATTGCATCGCCTTCGAGCAAGTGCGCATTATGGGCGAATGGAGGGATGCTTGAATGACGCAGTGGTTTCGCAACGAAGCAGGCGAATGGGAACGCCACGGCGACCGCACTGACCCCTTCGGCAACGCCGCAGGCTGGACGGACGGCGCAGGCGCAGTGGACTTGGGCGACGGCGTTTATGCGCCGACCACCGAATACGATACGGTTCGACTTCCTGACGAATTGGGCGGTTCGTGGTGCATCGTGGTGAAGTCCGAGATTGTGCGCCTTCCTGATGGGCGAATTGGGCGCTATCACACGCTCGCACATGAGAGCATTGACTGCATCAGCCTGCTCAACGGCGACGGTGCGCTATGGGTGCGCAAGCCCACGCAAACGCAAGGAGGCGAGGAAGAATGAGCGCAGTCAAACCGTTGATGTGGGTCGTTGAATGGATTCAGCACGGTGGGACAGGAAAGCGCAAGCATTCCTTCCTTTACGGCGGCACTGCGCAGGCTTTCATTGACGGCAGGCACGAAGGTCTTGCCCAATTGCGCTCATCGCTCTCCGACGAGGAAGCGGCTACGCTCACGCTCAAGCGTGCGCCCTTCGCAAACCGCTTAGAGGGTTGGCTCAAGGCTTTGCGCAAGAACGGCATCCGTTCACGCAAGAACCTGAGTCAAGCCGCCATGTCGAAAATGAACCGGGATGCGCCGACCGTGTTTCATACCGGGTATCAGGGCTACGCATACGAGGCATCGGGCGATGAAGTCTATCGGAAAAGCAACGGCGGTCATGCCGTGCGCATTCTCCACTTCAACCACGACAACATGACCCCTGCGCACTATCAAACCCTGCGTGAATTGCTGGACGCTTACGGCCTCCCGTATGCGTGGGACGGCACGACTGCGAGAAGCATCCAAATCATCACGCCCCACGGCGAGAGATTCGGTTGTGCAGTCTGCGACTTCTGCGAGGAATTGATGCAGAAGTCTGACGGTGCTGATGTGGACGGTTTCCTCATGTGCAAAGCGTGCGTGGAGGCGAGCGAATGAAGCGCAAAATCCTCATCCCGCTCGGCATGGAGGAATATGAAGTCTGCGCAGAATGTGGTCGCCAGCATTCCGACCCGAAAGGTATCACCTTCCGCTCGGAGAAAGGGGTCATCTGTATGCCGTGCGCACTTTCATGCGCTTGGTGTGAGGAACGCTCTCAAGGTGAAATCTTCATCATCGGCGCAGACCGTCAAATCGTGTGCAAGGCGTGCGCAGACTTCACGGAGGCGAGCGAATGAGCGCAGTCCTCGAAGTCATCCAAGCGTGCGCAAGCCTTTGGCTCATGCGTGCAACGCCCGAACACACGGGCGGCGAGGCGTGGGAGTCCCTGCGCAAGTGGACGCAGGCCGCACATCAAAGCGGCGAAACCGAAGCGGCGATTCTTGAAGCCCTGCGAAACGGGCTGAATCAAGGCCGAACCAACCTAATGTTTATATCAGCCGACTCGCTCGGCTCGGATAGGAGAGGACAAAAATGAACATCCCCGAAGGCTACACACCCCTGAGATTGAACACCATGAGCGGCGAAACCGTTGCTCACATGATTTGCCGCCGTCCTGATGGCGGCGCTTCCGATGTGCGCTTGACGCTCAAGACCCCCGCACTTTCGGGCATCTGCCCCGCCTGCGGTCGGGACATGGAAGGCGCAAAGGGCTTCTACACCTGCGCCACCGGACACCTTCTCATCAAGATGACGACCAGCGAGGCCACCGCCCGATTTACCCGCAGTGCGCCCGAAGTCATCGCACAGACCCCGCCTAAGCGCCGCATCACGCACCGCAAGGCAAGCAACGCATTCCCCGCACTGCGCACACACCAGCGCATCACGCACACGGACGACGACATTCGTGCCGCAGTGGAGGAAGCCATGAAGGAGATGAACCAATGAAAGACCTATGGATTTTGTTTGACACAGAAAGCCCGCACCCCTCCCAATTTTGGGAGGATGAACCGACCCTTGCGCAGAAGCAGAAGGCCGTTGGTGGCCTCATCGAATATGCGCCCGTGATGCACCACGAACCGATGCCCTTCCCGACCCGCTCGGACGGCGTGCGCTTTGCGCAGGTTCAGAATGTCATCGCTCACGAAGAGGGACGGCTCGTCGCAGACCCACAACCGAACATTCTCGCAACGACTGCGTGCTTCGGGAACGCATTCACTGCGCCTTATCCCATCGTTGGCGACTGCATCATTCATGTGCGCTATGACCCCGAAGGGGAAGGCGCAACAAAGGAAGAGGTTGATGCTTGGCGAGAGAACCTCATGGTCGAGGGCGGCGTGATTCGCCGTTCTTCTGCGCACGGGAACGACTTCGTGCCGACGACGCACACGAATCATTCGCACCTCCCCGACTACGACGCAGACGGCGAAGAGGGCGAGGAAACGCTTGAGTCATTGGCCGACTTGACCGTTGATGATATGAACGAAGCAGTGCGCTTCTATCACGCCCTGTTCTTCGGCTGGCGCATCAACCTGAACCCCGACAAAGGCGCAACGAATGCGCAGGGCATGACCGTGTTCAAGCACCTCACGCATGAGGCGGCGCACACGCTCAACCGCCTGAACGCCGAAGCCGTCGAGCGACTCAAGGAGGCAGGCCATGATGCGTGGTCGGTCTGCGCAGGCTTTGCTATGGTCTGCGAATTGTCTGCGCACATTCAAGGCAACATGGACGAATTGAGTCAGCGTTGCGGCGACGAATTGCGCCATGCGATTCAGTGGGTGAACGGGATGGCTGACATGGAGGGCATCGCGATTTCAGCGTGGACGGACGACCCCGACAATCTGCGCAAGGCACGCGCTAACTTCGTTCTGCAAACACTGCATGAGCGCATGGCCGCACGGACGCACGACTTCACGACGCATTCACCGCTCGGCGGCGAGGCGCAAGGCACGCTTCTCAACGCCCACCTTCTCCCCCCGTGTTGGGATGAATGGATTGACGGCTTCGTGGAAACCCTTGAAGGCCACACCGAAACCGCTCAGGGCAATATGGAAGAGGTGTTTCAAGACTTGGTGGACAGGCACGCCCCCGCCGTTGATTTCGACATTGACGGCGACGACAACGACGACGACCCGTTCAGCGAGGTGGGCGCTTGAGGATTCATTCCGA
>Ga0070750_10001694_pt1 | contig 12290 bp, 14 predicted proteins | sample VirMetDEL_Nov_24_FD_77013 | JGI IMG/M metagenome (GOLD analysis project Ga0070750, IMG submission 77013) | Aqueous microbial communities from the Delaware River and Bay under freshwater to marine salinity gradient to study organic matter... | ecosystem: Environmental > Aquatic > Marine >...
AAAATAGAGCTTATTCTCTTTAGGGAAATCGCCAGACCCGGCCCACTGCTGCAAATAGATGTCGTAGCCACCTGTCGCACCTGATCTGGGGAGGAACATGGCGCCGTTTATCTCGTTGTTATCTGCTCCGTTAAGGTGCAAACCGTCTCCACCAACACCCCCGCCATAGAAGTATGTACCGCCATTAATACGCAATCGTGCTGTGTCTGGGTTGCTTGCCAACGAGCTTGCGCTATTGACCCCAGACGTAAGCACAATGGCCCTGGCCGAATCTGATGTCGGGTCATTAGAGTAGCATTGCGTCATGTACCCTTCGCCGCTACCATAGGCGACCCCAGAAGGGAACCCCGACCGTGTTGTCCAGTTGTAGGCAATGCCTGAAAATCTCTCCACCAATACACGCTCATATTTAGGCTGATAAACATGTATTGAATCTACCCCAGACTGTGCGATGTTTGCGCAGTCTAGTCGTATACTTTCTAATCCTGTGTTCAAAAGGGGGCCATTAAGCTCAATCATGTAACCAGTATTGAGCCCTGTTCTCACAAAACCGCTCCCGGTGTCCGAAGCGTTTGAGACATCGGCTCCATGTGACATGCCGTTACCGATAATCGATATATCATGATGCTTGGTGGATTGCTGCGAGTCTGAGCCGTCGCCGAGAGTAATGGGCGACGTGGTGTTGTACGCGCCATCAACAATAATGGTGCCGCCCGACAAATCATCAAGAACATCAGCAGCCGCAACCACAGCTGTTTCATTGTCATCTCTTGAGGTTGTGGCCCCAAACCAGGATATTTTAAAGCGCCTGTCTGATATTCCCGCCCGTTGCCAGTGCCACCCAGACTGCGTACTATCTAGATAGACTCCTTCTTCAGGATCAGACGACGGCTTTGCGCCGGATTTATGCACCCAGAGTCCGTCTCGTCCAACCTCTGTAAGCACAACGGAAGAGTGGCTAGCCCCCGGCGTCAGTGCCTTAAGCGCCGCTCGTGTCGCAACAGCGTTCTCTATGTTCCCTAAGCCAACATCCATCGTCCAGATGATAGAGGAGACGCCGTTCCCTGCCTCGATCGTGTAAGTTCCGGGCGTAACATAGAACTTAAAGAGTCCCCTGCTGTCTGACGTTATCGGATTCGCTATGGGCGCTTGGGACCCGCTGTCACTATAGAGACTAGCCAGAGAGTTATCTGTTACGGTCCGCACTTCTACTGAGGCGTAGGGTATGACCGCTCCGGTGTCGTCAACCACCGTTCTGTTTACCACCGCAAGAGCCATTCTATTCTCCAATTCTCGTGTTGATGTTTCTAAAATGGCCCTGCGCCACGGTCTGTTTATCCCCGGCGGAGGCGACCATTTGGATCTCACAGAACAGGACGCCGGCAGGTAGAGCGGCGCTCTCCGTGTTTGATATATCGAGATAAAAGACGCCGCCTGAACTGGCGTGGATACCGCCACCGGTCAAAGTCTTCGTGAGTAGGATTGTAGAATTGACGTTCTGGCAGATCACGAATGTGACCTCCGAGAAACCCGCCAAGTCTAGCGCGGTCCCGTCCAGGTCTTTACTGTTGAACAGGAACCGTTTGTCGTTACCTTGGCCGATAGCCAGATCAATATGCTGAATGCCGCTTGCAGGGGTCATGGTTTGCATTGCCTCCAAACTACCGTGGCTGTCTGGCTCTCCACTCTGACCACGTCGACGTACTGACATGGCCTAGCTGGGTATCGCGGGACCACAAGGTTGTGACTGATAACGATATCGTTCATTTCTTCGCCCTCACTTTAACGCGCCGTCGCTTCGCTTCGCGTGAACGGTGCGCTTCTAGGGCCTCATGCGCTTCGTTTGCTGACTTCTCGGCGGCGGCTTTTTCCGCTACCAATTGGCGTTGGTACTCTGCTGATTTCTCTTTAGCCTCGGCGGCCTTGTTCTCGACCGCGGCTTTTTCCGCTACCAATTGGCGTTGGTACTCTGCTGATTTCTCTTTAGCCTCGGCGGCCTTGTTCTCGACCGCCTTGATCTCCAAAGCGTGTCTTTCACTTTGGCCCGCGAGCTCCTCCCTTAAGGCAACTGCTTCCCTCGAGAGAGCAAGTTTGTCTCTTTGGAGCCGGTGGATATCGCGCTTGTATTGTTCGACGTTTGCCATGCGCTACGCTCCTATCGGCGCGGTGAAGGCGTCAGCTGAAATCCGCAGGTACGTAGCCCCAACGCCCCTTCCAGACCGAGACCCTGCGTTAAAGAACAGGCTATCGCCCTCGGCGAATGTCACGTCGGTGGTTGTTCCGGCCTGCTCCACAAACGTGGTAGTTCCTCCGCCGCCGTCAACGAACGTCAAGCTTGCGCCGATCAACGCAGTACCGCCCCCGGCAATGTCGCGATAGAGGCTTAAGTAGGTGTTGCCGCCTGACCCCGCCGCATCCTGTGACCCCCCGCCCCACGTTATGCGGTACGTTCCTGCCCGCATAAACCTAAACACATAGAAATCTTCTGAAATTGTCGTCCCGCCTGCGCGCGTGAAGAGCCACGAAGGATGGTTCCCTGTATAGGTTCCGAACGGCTCTCCGCCCCATCGATACAAAACAACGTCTCCGGCGCTTGGTGTGGTAGGCCCCCTGCCTTCCGAAATGGCGGTAGGGTTGTCCCTGAGCCGTGTCATTATCGGTGCGGTCAACGGACTGTCTTTATCTATCTCAGTATCGGCGATGGCTGTGTAGGTTGTCATTTACGCGATCACTCCTGCGGTTGCGCCGCCAGTCAACAGGCCGTCAGCGTCGCCGATGTAGGCGTTCTTTGCTGGGGCGGAATCATAGTCGGTGAAGTCAGCGGCGGCTGTGTCCATGACGAAATGGAACCTGCCGTAAGCATCCGTCTCTATTGCGACGTAACGAACCGTTTCGCCCGGAATAACTTCCTCGGCGCTAACGATTGTCCACTTCCGATTTTGGCGGTTGCCGTATTGGTCAAGGTCGAGCTGGTGCGAAAGAAAGAAGTCATCGGCCAGCCACAAGTCTCGGTCTTTGGCATCCAACATAAAGTACAGCCATTGCGGAACGATCTTGAAACCGTCCAAAATCCGGTTCCCGGTATAGAAGACCGTTGCTTCGTCGTTCAACCAACGGCTGTAGATCTTGCGGATGCTCGCTGTGCCGTATAGCTCTTCTGTCTCGGTCTCGAGATCCGCTGTGACGTAATGGCTTTGAAAGTCTGTTGCCTTCGAGACTGAGAGATAGGTAGCTGGGGTGTAGTAGATCCAGCACTGACTGGTTCGGTCCCTTGGCTTGTCCTTGATTTGCAAGCTGCCGCTGATGATGTTGGCGCTGTCCGTCAGCGTGGTAGGCGTATCGACATAGCCGCGCACCGCCTTAAGCTTGACAAGAGCGTCGCGTTCATCCCACCAGATATAGCAGAGCGTCTGCTCCTGGATCTCGCTAATCAGTTTGTAGACGGAAGTCGGTTCTGCGATCACCGTGTTCAGGCGGTATGCGTCGAGGTAGTCCTCGCGCTCGTCAGCCCAATTCGCGGTATCCAACCACGACGAACTGATACCGCCGTAGGTGGTCAGTAAGTCAGAAATCACAGAGTCGACCGTCGCTTCGCTGTAGACAACGCACTGTTGCACACCGTCGTTCGCCTCGTGGGCTTCGGCTTCCGTCCGGTATTGTGCGCGGGTTAAACCGCTGAATGTAACACCGTCTGCGCCGGTGGACGTACTGGAATACGCGATAAGTTCGTCATTAATTCTGACCACTCCGCTCGATGCATAGTCCGCCTCAAGAGCGTTCACCAACAAGAATGAAGTGGCCGCCGCTGTGATACCTGTGTAGAGTTTGCCGAGACTGGTCTTAGGTGCCTGGGCCTTGCGTTCCTCGACCTTCGCCAGAATATCCTTACCGGTCATGGTGACGCGCCCGGAGCTGTCGACGTTGGTTATCGTCTCCATGAAGTAAGTGCGGTTAGTCATGGCAGACAAGGCCTGCCCTGCGTACCCGTCGTAGATCACGATTTGAATTTGACCTTTGTAGCGATTGCGCGCTACCCATCTCGACCAAAACGAACCCCTGTCACTTGACATTGGATTCCACGACCTACCGGATAGATAGGGGTCGACAAGTCTATCCGAATGCTGGTGGTCGTTAAACGTCAGAGTGCAAACGGCGCGATTGCCTAAGCCTTGCGCGTCGGCGCTAGATGCACCGAAGTTAATAACTGTTGGCGCGGTCGACACAGAGACCAAAGACGGGATGAGGTAATCAACGCCGCTAATGTCGATATCTGCGACCGTGCCTTTGCCAAAGAACAGGCTAAGGGGCGTGCTGTCCAATTCGAAGTTGGCCGCGTCTTGGCAGGTCGAGCGAGTGTTATAGCACTTGGTGTCTGCTGTTCCTGTCGCGGTGCAAGGCGACGATCCAAAAGTCCGCGAACAGAGCGGTTGTTTAATCTCGACGATCTGCACGGCCTCACGGCCTGGTGTGGTCTTGCTACTCATAGCCGCGCGCCCTCACATTCATAGCGACCGCCATTTTGTCAGCGATACCCATGTTAGACGGAATAGGCGTATCGTCGACTTGGCAGAAGCCGACGCCTGCGTCGGTGTAGGTGCTGGGCCGCCACGCTACCCAGAATGGTTCATCTTCAATAGCGAGCTGTAGCGTCGGCCAGTTGTTATGTACCCAGGCGGCGGTTAGGTGTTCCCATTGGTAAGAGGTTTCTAGGAACGTACGTTGCTTCGTGCGCCCGAGGTTCTCGCCGGTCTCTGAGTAGTTCGCTCGAAGTTTAGTTTTTCGTGCGAGATCGATCGGAGAGTGGTCGCCGAATAGAGGCTGCTGCATCTGCAAGGCCGTACCGAATTTGACAACGCCAATTTTCGGTATGCCGGTCGCGCTCGTGATGTTGACGCGCCACCGCGTCGCCGTAGTTGGTGTGAAGATAGCGAACACCGGGCTGTCATCTGCCAGGGCGTCGCCGTCGGTTAGGTCTAGCCAGCTGCCGTTATAGTATTGGATTTTGATTGTCGCGGCGCTTGATCCCAGAGTGTGCGCCGCGATACAACAGTAATCGCACGACACACTTGACCCGTGATTGTATTCCCAAGTTGACGCCGTCGCAGTCGGCTTCCAGAACTCATACGTCAACGTATTCAACGGAGCGTCCGCAAAGAACGCGGCGTCTGTTGTGGACGCGGCAACGGTGCCGCCTGTCTGCCAATTCAGGCTATGGGCTATCCTGGCGTGGTTGAGATCCTTAGCGCCACCGGGGACCGTGTAGCTGGATTTATACAAGACGGACAATGGCGCCCCCCTCGACGGCTTCGTTGATCTGATTGATCAGACCGCGAATTTGTTCTTGCCCAAAGACTTGCCCTTCGAGACGGATTGCCACGTTCCTGGATACATCGCCCCCGCCTGCCCCCACTGAACCGCTCGCTTGAGCAACACCTCCGCCACCTCCGGTGCTCGCAGACTTGCCGCCTGATTTGATGTTACGAACAGCGTTTAGGCCCGCCGCCAATGCCGAGCCAGCGGCGGCGATACGACCCAGTGGATTGCCGACGAAGGCAGGGTCTTTCAAAACCTCTGTGAATGCGAGCCACGAGTTAGTAACACCGATAGCCGCGCCGATTTTCTTCGATCCTTGGAACACTTGACCAAGAGCGGAGAGCGTACCTTTGACGCCTGCGTTTCTTGATTGCATCATTTTAAACTGATGCGTGTCTTCCACGCGCTGTAGAAGTGCGGCGTGCTGTTCGTGCGCGCCTACCCTTGAGTTAAAGAAGTCTCTGAGCGTCTCTTTCTGGCGTTCATAAGAGGCGCGCTGTGCCTCTTCCACAGTTTGCAGCCCGGCCATAACGGCCTCGACTTCTCTATCGATAGCGGACATTTTAGACCCGCGCGTACCTGATTGGGTTTTGCTGCCGCTGTCTGTTTCGTCGACAGGACCACCAGCGACCGCAAGCGGCCCCGTACCACCCTCGATACCCGTGCTCGGACTGTCGCTGCCGCCCTCAACCAACAGCGCAGACGCTATCGTGTCCTTGAGTTTCAACCAAGCTGTGTTAGCTACAGCCGCTGCATCGGTGAGTTTTTGGCCCGATCTTTCTGCAAGCGCGTCGGCACTCGCTGATAAGGCGTCGATCTCTTTGCGAGCGAGTTCAACCCCGGCATTCTTAATCCTTAAATTGGTTTCCATGGTGCCTTCCGCGCCAAAGAACGCCAGTAAAGGCCTAACTTTCTCCCCGAACCAGTTTATAAACTCCATCCACTTCTCTCGCATGCCGACCACCATGCCCCCAAAGGCGGCTTGTATCCTTAGCCAAGTGGCTTCTACATAGAGTTTGAATCCTTTTAGGACTATCGCCATCGCCAACCATGAGCGATCCCAAAGTTCTTTGAGAACTTTCAAAGCCTCGCCTAGTCCGCCGAGCCCCTTGACCACTTTCATGATCCAGAACACAGCCTCCCCGAGCGCCACGACCAGCAAGGCAACGCCAGAACGGATAAGGAGCTTCTTAAAGTTCTGTGTGACGAAGGACGCCGCGATCACGGCGGCGCGGTAGGCAACCATCGCGCCGACTAGAGCGAACACCGTCGAGGTGTAGGCCGGAACTCTTGCGAACAACTGAGACAGAACGTTCGTTAACGTGCTGCCCTTCTTGAACAAGTCGCCGACTATGCGAGAAAAGTTCTCTAGAGCCGGAGCGATCTGAGCGGCGACCCTGTTTCCCAATCCCTTCGAAATGAGAGACAGACGAGACAACGCGTCGTTTGCTTGTTGGATTTTGGCAGCGTCAACTTCACTCACAGCAACGCCGAATTCATCAATCTCTTTGGTGGCTTGTTTGATCGTCGCGGCGTCTATGCGCGCCATGGCGATAGAACCTTCTTCGCCGAACAGTTGACCAGCCACCGCCGCCCTTTCGGCGACAGGAATGAACTTGCTAATCGCCGTGTTAATCGTGGCTATGCGTTCGTCAAGCGGGAGATTGTAGAGACCGGCTGCCGTGAGCTTTAGGCGGTCGAGGGCGTCTGCTGCCGGGCCTGTCCCGCTCGCGGCTTGGCTAAGGCGGCGGGTCAAATCTTTAGTGGCCTGCTCGATGCCGGTCATCGCAACGCCCGCAAGACTGCCTGCGCGTTCCATAATCTGAATGGATTTTGTCGTCGTACCAAGGCTCTTGGCTAGCTTAGCCTGCGCGTCTATCGTATTGAGAGACGCAACACCTAGCGCAAACGTCGCCGCTTTGACCGCAACAAGAGCCGCCGTGGCTTTGGCCGCAAAGTTCCGTATTAGCGTACCGGAGCCGCCCAAGCCCTTTTTTAATGGGTCTGTGTCAGCACCAACGACGATTTTAAGCTTTGGAATTGCCATTCTTCGCTCTCTCTTTCGCCCATTTCAGCAAGCGGCTTGCATCTTTCTTGTTGAGGCCTTTTTTAGCACCCTCTTGGGGCTTCTCCGTTTCCAGCAAAAGCCAGAAGTGGCGGGGCCTCATCCCCCAGAATTCAGACGGCGCTATCTTGAGTTGGCGAACCGCGATCAAAAAGCACCGTTGAACTAAGCGATCGCCTTTTTTTTAGGGTCGGCCTCCTCTTCGCCGTCAGCTTCCGGCGCGCCGTCCATCAACATATCGATTAGCGCACCACCTATAGACGCCAACATGGACGCCTTCGCTTCCTTCCCGCCCGATTTGAGCTCCGCCATCATCGCCGCATGTACTTCTTCGGGGTCGGCGCTGCCACCAGCGAAGTTAACAACAGCCGCGTAGCAACGGGCGAGCTTGATAAACTTCGGGTAGGTCTCCATTTGGGCGAGCTGTGGAAGGGATATGATGTCCTCGATCTCCTCGCCCAATGCGAACGCTTGGTCTTCCTTGACTGTGTAGGCCTTACCACCCCAAGCAACCGTTATCTGCTTCATGGATTAGGCCGCCGTTGTGTAAGTCCAAGACCCACTAGACTGTAGAGAGGCAGTGAACGTTACCGCATCTTCGTGCGGTGCTGTCTCTTCGTAGTTCGCCAGGAAGAAGTCCCCGCTGATCGTGCCCCCGTCCGCGAACTCCAACGTGATGTCCGTCAAGAGCAACGTTGCGCTTTCGAGCACCGCTGCGTCCCGGACGATCTTGTCTGTCCACACACCAGACGATGATATGTCGAGCGCCTTGGTTCCTGAGAATCCTGCGAGCGTTCTAAAGCCACCGTCACTCTTTGAAGTGATATCGACGGGCGAACCATCGAGCGAGATACTGTCCTCACGGCAACCGGCGATAGCCGTGCCGCCTTTTTTGACTACAAAGTCTCTGCCTGTATCAGCTGCCATTTCGTCAACTCCTTACTGATTTGGTAAATAATCTATCATATTTCGTCGTAAATTACACGAACTAATGTAATACCACGTTTTGTTTTACCGTCTGGGTCATTAGAATACGCCTGACTTTCCACTACGGTGCTAACATGCGCGGCGGTAGCGAAGGTCAAGGCTCCTTTGTGGAGAGCCCTGTAGACCAATTTGCCGATCTCTTTAGCCTCGATCAGATTGTTTGATCTCGACCAAATGTCTATTTGGCAGACCGCGCTCGCGCCGTTGCCTGTCTTGGTGTCCCAATTGGAGATTTGGTCTTCGCCGAAAGTGAGATATGGGAAGGCGCTATCAGCCTCCGGTAAATCAGGCTGTGCAACATCGACCCAAATACCTGTGACCGCCGCGACCAAAGCGACGTCGGCCTCTAACTTGGCGCGAATTGCGTCTTGGAGTTCATCGGCTAGCATCGTTCGCCTTTCTGACCAACAAGTCTTCAACCAGTTTTCTGTAGGTAGGCTCCGCTTTATCGCGAACCGGGCGCCATAGCGGGCGAGGAAGGATCTTCTTTGTCCCCCACTCCAAATAAGCGCCGTACTTTGAAGCGAACCCGTATGGTGCGACTTCACGCACTCCGGGCTCTGTCTTCTCAACTGCGATGAACTTAGCAAGGTCGCCGGTGTCTGAGTTAGGGGCGAACCCCGGCGCGCTAGCTACGTGCGGTTTCGCTCGCCGCTTACCCTTGATCAAATGTCCGTTTGGCATCTGTCCTAGTATTTCGTGGGTGTAAACCTTACCTGCGCTCGCGTGCGCGTGGTAGCCTTTCTGAATGTCGGACTTAACAAGCAAGCCCGTCGTATCCGCTACCCCGTCCAAACCGTCGGCAACTTCGTCCGCGAACTTCTCGAGGAACGCCCGTAGCTCTTTCTCGCCCACGACGACCCCGCTCACACCGCGACCCCTAGATCGACGTCGAGCTCCAGCCACTTGTCTTTGAATTCGAGATTGTTGATGAACCGGATATTGTGGCGGCGGCTTCGTATGGTCACCGTATCTGATTCTTTAATGTCGCTGAAATAGCGCACTGTTATCCTATAGCTTGACGTGGCCTCGGTCCGGCCACTTGCCCAACGCTCGCCACCGCTCAAGGCTTTGATATGGCAGGCTGTTGGGGAATCGGCTATAGCGGCAAATGTCACCGTGCGCCCGCCCCGACCGTCGCCCGTGTCTGTTGGGCGCTCGAACGTGACCGGTTCTTTTAGCATTCCGGCGTGTAGGCTATCGCACTTGCATGCCATGGCTAGATGCTCGTGACCGAATAGGCCGCTACGAGATCGGCAGCCCCGCTGCTGGAATAGAGGCTTTCGACAGAACAACCGTCGCCTCGGTGCGTAGATAGCGCGCCAGCGAACTGCTTGACCGCTCTTTTGAGGACCGCCGGCACACTGCTCTCAGTAGCCCCGTATCCTGCCACGTAAACGATTTTAATAGCGTTCGCCGTACGTGTGGCGGTTGGCCACGTTTTGCCCGACTTCAAGACGATACGACCGGGCTTCCGGCTTGTGTCCGTAATGAAGTAATCGGAGACTGTAATCGCCGTTTTTACGTCTCCTTCTGAGAATGTACTGACCGACGTTACCGACGATAGCGGATAGCGCGGTGGCTCAATCGGGTTCGCGGCTCTCCCTGCGTACAGGTCGGCGACTGCGCCTTCGCGGACACCGGACCACCACTCAGTAGAGGCCGACTGCGGCCAACGGTCAAGTTCCATTGTCCAAGTTTGGTTGATTAGGGCTAGCCCCGTTACCCGCTCTATGTACTGCCGCGCTTCTTTGACGAAGTCGTCGGCGAGGCTGTCGGGCAGTATGGTTGCGTTTGTAACGAGATAGGTGCGCAACTCTGCCGCTGTGACAGGTTCAGACGCGGGCTCTGTCGTCAGCGTGTGTCCGTGCCTGAGTGTCGGGCGGCTGAGATCCCGCAAGCTCACCTGCCGCGCCTCCGACGTTTGACTTCGGGGACGCGCTCGACTTTAGTTTCTCGGCCCTGCGCGCCTTCGGTGAGCGCCTCGGCTGCACCATCCGCTACCGCCATTTCTGCGACAGGCCCCGAAACGATACGACCGAGTGCGAACGTTTGGACTGTGTGCCCTTCCGGCGCGCACATGTACCCGTCTATCTTTGTGATTTTCGCTTGCAACATGGTGTCCTTTAAAAAGAAGAGGCAGGCCGCTAAGCCCGCCCCGCTCTTAGTCTCTACGTCCGTGCGACAGCTGTACCGACGAAGGTCGTCTTGGCGACTGCTGGGCGGCCAAGTAGGGCGAAGACAGAAATGTCTGCATCAGACCCCGTGGTGCCTGTGACAGTGATACCAAGGTAACGTTTGTTACCGCTGTAGCCGAGAGCACCAACGACTGTATTGTCGGCGGAATCACTGGTCACGGCCAACGTGTTAGTCGCCTCCGTAGTGTCCGCCGTTGCAACTGTCCCGGCGCTCGCTGCGTCCGTGTCTTCGGACTCTTGCAGAGTGACGGAGAAGCCCTCGGCTGTTCCGGCGTCGGTTACTGTGTTAGCGACAACCATGATTGCCGCCGCATTGAAACCGCGTAGATCGACATAGGAAGACACCGCCGGTGTCGTGCCGCTAACAGTGACGTTGCCGAGGTGAACGGCTTGTTGATTGGAGATATTATCACGCATATTTTTAAACCCCTTAGTGCGTTATTGCTGGCCAGGTATCAGCCAACAGAAGAAGCCGAGGAGCGGTTTACCCCTCGGCTGTTTTGTTTGGTTAGGCTGCGAACTTGATAAGCTTCAAAGCTTCGCCATTAATGAGAGCGCCACCGGTGCGCCTTGTGGTGTAGATCTCGACGTAAGGTTTCTGCGAGTACAAGTCGCGGATGACTCGGATGCCTTGGCGGTCAACGATCTGATAGGCCGACCCCAGATCCCCGACTGCGATTGAAAGAGAGCCTGCCGCGATATCCGCCATGTCCTCAAACGCCGCTGCCACAGGGTGGCCGAGCAATGAAGTTGGTTGACCCGCTTCAATACCGGGCTGCCAGAGATACCGCCCGTCATTATCTTTCAGCAATCGAACAGCGGCCATTGTGGAACGGTTCATAAACCAGTTCGTCGACTGGCGGTACTCGCCCTTTAGGGCGTAGAGTGCTGTCAAGAACACGTCGCCGCCGTCAGGTGAGGCCTTAAACGCCCCGCTCGCGCCGGTGTTGTACTGCTTGACTTCTCCACGGATCGAGTCGCCGTCGGGGTACGTCATGAACCCGCGAGGTTTGCCAGTCCCGCTACCTACCGTGTAGGCCGTGTTTTCGCCGCGCATCATTTTATTCGCGACTTTCTCGGCGAGCCATTGCTCCACATTAAAAGCGCTATCGTCGAGTAAACGCTGTGTAACGCGCGGTGATGCATAGATCTCATGAACAGGAATGCGCCACTCGCCGATCTTCGGGGTGCCTGTCTCCGTGCGCGAAGCGGTCTCCGATACCCAGCCCGTTGATGCCTCTTCGTCGTCATAGAGGCCTGTTAGTTCGTCTGTTCCGATAACTTGCACGGAAGCGTAAGCACGGACCGGCGATGTCTCGAATAGCTTCTTAACGATACGCCCGCTCGTATCCGGGTCGACCAGATAGCCGCCTGATGGGTCGCCCCCAACTGAAAGCGCTTTGATTTGGTCTGGAGTGAGCGCCCTGTCGTCTTTTCGGACGAACTCCTCAAAAGCCGACTTGTACTCTCCGACTTTCTCCGCGTCCATGTCGGCCTTCATACCGACCGACACGCCCCATTCACGGGCCTTCTGGTCTAGGTCAATCGCGTTACCAGAACCGTCAGTAGCGGTACGGGCTGCGCGTTTCTGCGCCAAGATCAACTCATCGTTTTTGGCTTGAGCCTCTTGAATGCTCGTCTCAATCTTCTCAAGACGTTCTGTGACGACAGGGTCGACAGAGCCCTTCTTTTGGAACTCGGCGAGTTTCTCCTCGTTGGTCTTCTTG
>Ga0070750_10001696_pt1 | contig 12282 bp, 11 predicted proteins | sample VirMetDEL_Nov_24_FD_77013 | JGI IMG/M metagenome (GOLD analysis project Ga0070750, IMG submission 77013) | Aqueous microbial communities from the Delaware River and Bay under freshwater to marine salinity gradient to study organic matter... | ecosystem: Environmental > Aquatic > Marine >...
ATTATATCATCTCTAATAAGTCTGCTAGGTCAGTTGATATAATTTTAACCCTAGAAAACAACAGGGGGCTAATGCCCCCTATCATTATGCTGCTCCTGGTGATCCATAAATTCCTCTTGGATCAGAAAACCCAAAGGAGTATCTCTCACGAGCCTTATAACGAACATTACCTGTGTCGAAGTCCCCCTCGAAACCAGTAGAAATTCCAACACGTTGGAACATCTTCATTCCGTTTGGTGCGTCTGTCTTAATAAAGAACGCATCTGGATCGGTTAAGTAATGGTTTACTGCATAACCTTGTGGAACCATACCCATGTTACGAACAGCGTTAATATCATTATCGGCTGTACCTACACGAAGTGTTGATTTTAAGATTCTGTCAGCAGTAAACTGAAGCTCTTTAGGAATAATCAACTTTAAACCTTGAACTGCAATCTTTAAGCCACGCTCATCTGTAAAACCAGCGATGTCTATAAGTGATTGCTCAAGCGATGTTTCACTCAAGTCAGCAGCAGTTGACAAAGTATTAGAGAGATTAGGACCACTTACGGTTGGGTGTGCTGTGGAACATAAAACCACACCATCTCCACCTGTAGAAGTCGTAAAGGCTCCGTTAAGAATTGCGGCTGCTTTAATTTGCTTTGTAGTAGCCATACTTCTAGCTAAAGCCTTTGTATAACGACCAGAAAGCTTGTCATACAAGTTATCTTCTACAGCCTCTTCTGTTAATGAAAACGCTAATGCAATGGTTTCATGCGTGTAGCGTGCTGTAAATACTTCTTGAGCAGCATCATATGAAACACCAGCTCCTTCTGTTTTTACAGGTGCTTCAGCAAAACCTGAAAGCATTACCTCTTCTTCAAAAGCACGATCAGAACTCTCTGTGTCATAAATTTCAGCGTGTTCGTTCTCGTAGTTTTTGTACTCTAAGCCAAAAAGAGCATTTAGCCCTGGCTCAAGTTCTTTTACTAATTGATTTCTTGAAATAGCCATTACTATGCTCCCTTATTGACCAGCAACACCAGCACTACCGTACAAGTGTTCGTTTATCTTAACCACCACTACCGCAAAATTTCCAAAAGCATTGTTAGGAGAGTCATACAACCCAACAATCTTTAAGTTTAAAGCTGCTGTAGTAGCTATACTTGAGGAATCTAACTCATTAGCCGCTAATCCAGTAGTAGTGCTTCCTGAACCAACAACTATGTCAGCATTTTTACCTATATCCGCTGCCTCGATATCCTCATCCGCTTGGATAAGAAACAACTGATTTGGATCATCTATAACATCAGCTATAATTTCGCCTTGCGTGATGTTTACAGAACCTGGGTAAAAGTTTGAGAAAGTAGGTTTCCCCGTAGTAGGATCTATGTAATTACAGCCATTAAACACACCCACAGCAGCGGTGTGACTAGATGGGTCAAAAGCAAGTATAAAACCGTCTTTTAACGTAACTAACTGTCCTTGAAAAATTGCACCTGATTGATTATCGGCTATGTTATAACCAAACTGCTTCTGAGAACCAGTAGCAGAAAGATTACCAAGAGCACGAAGACCAAAGGCTTTATCGACATTCGCCATTTTCGTTCCTTAAAATTTAAGTTTCCAGTGGCTCATTATTTTGAACCACCAAAAGTTACTTTTGACTGACGATTAGGAGATTGAATTTTCATTGTTGAATGAGCATTCGATTTCAATAAATCGTTATCAGCCGCTTGAGATTGATCTGCTGCCCTTCTTTGATAGTATGCGTTTCGTTCTTCAACGGTTTCCTCTGGTATTCTAGCTAGTAACATTCCCGCAACGCTAATGATTCCTTTGTATCTACCCTCTTCAACAGAGGCTATGGGATAATCAGGATACTCATCGGCACGAACAAGTTCGTAACCTTCACGAAGTTTTCCTGAAACATTAGTACGGTCTTCCTGTCCTGCTGATTCTGCTCTAATCCAACGGTGTTTATAACCTTCAGGAGCAGGAGGTGCGTCTAAACGAGAAGGAGGAGTCCAAGGCTTTCGTTGTGCAGAAGCATTACGAGATTCTGATTCACGAGGCTTGCGATTTAGTTTTGGTACATTAACTTCGCTCAATTTCTTCTCCAATCTATTTAACGTATTTAGCATACTCTTCTAAGGGGACACCTAGTTTTTTAGCTATTGCTACTTGCGATGGTGTTAGTCGCACTTTTTTGCGTGCAGAGTTAATTCCAGAAGATCTATTAGCAGGGGCTACCGACTGCACGGGTCTGGTATCGCTGTTGTTTGTAGAGACACCTATTTTTTGAGGAAAGGTGTCTCTTAATCTTTTATTTAACTCATCATAATACTCATCTGACTTGGGGTCAAATCTTTCTTCTATAACTAATTGTTTATGTAAACCCATAGCAGCATGGGTCATTGCGGTATCTTTACCAAACCATTCATTTTCTTCTGCCCATCTTTCAGCTTTTGGATCATAAGTAGGCTCTGGTGCTTTTGGTGGAACAGGCTTTTGTATGTGTTCTACATAAGCTTTTCTTTGTGGTTCTTCATCAACAAGCTTTCTTTGCTCATACATAATACCCATTAATTTTTCTTGAGCTTCTGTTTCTGTATCAACATCTCCTTCTTCACGAGCTTTTTTAATAACTTGTTTTAAAGCTAAAACCTGTGTTTCTATCCTGTTTTTAGTTTCATGTACCCGTCCTTCATCTACAGATACATATCTTTTTTTAAGTTCTGCTTGTTCTGCTTGAACATTTTTAGCATACTCTATAGCCGCTTGTTCTCTGCGTTCAGCCTCACGCATACGAGCAGTCATCTTATCTATGCGTTTTTTTACTTTATCACTGTACTCTTCTAACTCTGCCTCTTGCTTTGTTTCTTGTTGTACTTCTTTTTTAGACTTTTCTTCGACAGACACCTCTAAAGAAGGTGTACCACCCTCTTCCTTTGCCTCGCTTCCATCCTGATTCATTTCAATGGTAACGGGTTTTTCGTCTTCTCCAACTTTAAAAACAGCTTCTTCATTTTCCACAAACACTCTCCTTTACATATGTAAGACATCATCAGGGGAAGACAACACACCCAACACTTCATCGTCATTAAGTATTCTAATTTCACCACCATCAATACCTATTCTAGAGCCAGCATATCGACCAAAGATAACCCAATCTTTTTCTTTGCACCACGCTCCTGTAGGAAATTTAGTTTCATCTTTGTAGGCTAAATTTCCCACTTTTAAAACGTAACCGCAAACAGTTGCCAATTGTGTTTTTTGTCTAGTTTCTTCGGCTAAAACAATACCGCCTTTAGATTTTTCAATCCCTCTATACGGTAAAATAACGATTCTCCAACCTGTTGGAGAAGGTATTCGATCATAAACCGACTCCTCTACCTTTTCTGGATCAAAATTACCTTTCTTATCAAAAGCATCATCCAAACTAGGTTTTGACACGGTTTCTTCCCACTTCTTTTCTAAAGCAGTTAATTTCATTGGTTCTCCACATGGTTTTTTAATCGGTCTTTTAACACTTGTTCAGCTAGTCGTAGACCCTCTAAACGACCCATGAGGAACCGATATCTTTCCATATCAGTAACCGTTCCATTAAGAACTAAATTATTTGTGTCTTTCTGTAAAGTATTAATCTCTCTTATTACTTTTTCTATAAGTTCTAGCATGGTCCCTTCCATGAGTTACGGGAAAACTACTATTTATTTGCTTGTGCTAAACGCTCTCTAGCTAACTGAGCCTTCACTCCAGCTATCTCTTCTTGTGATTGTATACGATCTTTACTACTTTGTGCAGTTTGTTGAACTTTTGCTTTATCTATTTTAAGTTTCTCTGTTGCAATCTGATTATCCATTTGATTATCTTGTGCTCTTAGCTCTAGTTCTTTTTCTTTAAGAGCGACTACTGGATCAGGACCTTGACCAGATAATTGAGCCTGAAGATCTCTAGTTTCTTTCATAAATTCAGCAATCTTAAGAGCAATCATTCCTTCTTTTTGAATATCTGAAACCATTTGATCAGGGTCTACTCCATATTCTGTAAATAATTCTGCTTCTACGTCTTCTTCTGCTTTTAAACGTATATGTTCAAAAATATGTTGTTGCAACATTTGTGCAGCAACGGGAAGTGCTTGTAAACCAGGAGACATACCCATAATTAAATGAGATAAAATATGAGCATCGTGTTGTTGACCTGCAAAAGCTTTTAAAGGAATCATATTTAAAATACTTGAGTTTTCTTCAGCAGGATCTCTAGGTTGTTGGTTATTGTGTGGTAATAAAATGCCGTTAATATCTCTAACATTTAAAGCTGAGTAAACCCTGTAATATGCTTCATACAAATTGTGCATCTGCGGAGCACTTTGAGCCATTTCAAGCTGAGTTTGTGCAAGTGTTATTCTTTGAGCTGTAGAAAATATATTAGGATCAGCTACAGGTAATACATTTACCAAACAATCAAAGTCTTTACGTTTTATAGAACGTGAAGCACCTGGAACGTCATATGGGTATTTTTCTGGTAAAAATTTACCAAAACCTTTAGCTAACATCTTAAATTCTATACTCTGAGCATAATGTAACCGCTTATGTATAGCCGACATAACCATAGAACCACGCTCCAAAAGAGCAATTGTGGTTCCAACAGCCGCCATTTGGTTTCCATCACCAATTTGCAAGTCTGCGGTATTGGCTAAACGCTTACCTGCTTCTACTAAAAAGCCTAAAAGACCAAATAAAGTTTGAGAAGGCTCTTTATACGGCAAAGGCATTAAAGAAGCGTTTAATTCAGCACCACCAGCGTCAATATCTCTAAATTCACCTGGTTGTATAGGTGTATCATTGTCAGCTATTCGTGCCCCACGGGCTTTAAACCCTGCTGGAAGGTTAGAAAGTGTACCCGCATCTAATAATTGACGCAAAGCAGCAGTTGAACTCTTAGAAAGACCACCAATTAGGTGTACAAAGCCTAATCCATAGGCTCCAAGACCCTCAATAAGCACATAATGTACAAAATACTCTAGTCTTTTCTTTAAATTATCGTCTTCTTTGTAATTTCTGCGTATTCCAACTACATTTTGTGTAGATTCTTCAATTGTTACCACATAAGGAAGCTTTATTCCTGTTTCATCGCCCTTGTCATTAGTGTCTTCATGCCCTTCTATGTCTAAATCAACATGAAACTCTAATAAAAAGATCTCTTCTGCCTCTCCAGTAGGCTCTAAACCTGTTACTTTGTCTACAGAGGACTGTATTTCACTATAATTTGGGTCATAATCTTCATCTTGAAAGTCATAATCAGTATATTCTCCTGCAACTACCCGTTTTTTAAACTCATTTGAGTTCATAGCGATACGATGCGTTATTCTGTTGCACTGCGACATTACACTTGAGCCCGTATACGGTATGTAAAGATCATCCGCAAGTACTAATTTACTTACCATTCGGTCTAATTGCTCATCAAAATACACTTTTTTAAACACAGAACCGCCATAGCCTAGATAAAACAAAGCTTGATCCATCTCTGGTGTGTATTCTTCCATGACAGAGGTAAGCTGATAGTTCATAAAGTCCTGAACCCTCGCAGCTTGTTGTGCTTTGTCAATGGTTTCTTTGCCAAGTATCTGCGTTCTTACAGGGCCGCCTGCTGGCATTAATTCTTTAAAAGCTTGTGATTGAAACTGAACAATAGACTCTGTTAACATAGGATGAACAGCACTTGCCGAACCACGAAAAGGCTTGGTTCTTTCTTCCATTTTCAAGCCTAATAGATCCAATCCATTAGAATACATCTGCTCCCAATCCTGCCTAGAAGACTTATCCGCCTCATACATAGCAAAAAGGTCAAGAGCTATTCTTGATAACTCATCATTATCTATTACATCTGCAAGGTTTGCGTGAAAATCTACTTTATCTTCTTGCTCCCCTATCTCTATTACCGCTCCTCCATCTTCTTCAATAATTACTTCTACGTCAGGCAGTGTCTCTTCCGTGTCAACTACTACGGATAGTTTAGGGGCTTGGTTGACAGATTTATCTATAGCCATAGTTTACCTTTTCATTAATTCTATTATTGTAGCCGTATCTTTACTCACTTCACCACCTTTTTTGTATATTCTTGTTCAAACTTTTTTTTATCTCTTATAAAGTATTTGGAACCCGGTAATCCTGCATCTGAGTATCTTTTTTTATAAAATGCAGCTATGTCTGCCTCGGAATATCCATACATTTTTCCAAGAGCGTATTGAGATCCCACTTTTTTCTCCCTATCTAGGGCTTTTTCTAAGAAATCAACATCTTTTTTTGTTCTACCAACAATTAAACTACCCACTCCGTCATCTTTGTAACTAAACCCAGCATTATTTAATCTTTTTTCTAAATCTCCCGACCCGTAATCAAGGGCTAAAGGACTACCCTCCAAATAATTTTCCATCGTTATTTCAATGTCTTGTGCTTTTACATTTGGGTCTGTAAATAAACTTTCTAAAGACTCTTGATCATCTCTAAATTGTCTAAGTTGCCCAGAAGATGCCAAGTTTAAAAAATCATCTTCAGATAACTTAGCACTTTGCGTTATCTTTTTTCTAGTGGGTTTTACTTGTTGAGCTATAAGGTTTGTTGTACTTTCGACTTCTTTTTCTAATTTACTTTTTTTGTCTTTAAAAGATTTTAAAAGAGGGTTTAAGTTATTTATCTCTAAACTCTTGTCAAACCCCAAGTCCTTTGCTTGTTTAGGACCTAGTTGTTGGATTATAAAATTATTTACTTGTTTTTGATAGTCATCGTCTGCTTTAGATCCAAATTTTGCCGAGGGAAAAAGTGAATCTTCCGCAACATCTAAATCAGATAAAGGAAACGTTTTTAACCTTTCCTCCATAGATAAATCTTTTCTTTTTTCAACAAGCCTAGCTTCCGCTTCTCCCGTAGAGCGTTCATAGGTATAGTAATCGGTCGCACGAGCATACCTAGTAAATTTTTGTGATAAATCTTCTAAAACTTGTTCTTGTTCACTTAACTTACGTTTTTTCTCTAAAAGATTATTTATTTTTTTCTGCTTTTGTTTTTTATAAAGTTCTAAATTTAAAGGGATCGAAACAGGCTGTTCAAATTTAAGAATGTTTAATTCATCTTGTATCTTGTTTTCTTCTTCTAGTAACTTTCTTCTTCTTTGACCTAAAGATTCTACTAAACTACTTACGTTATAACGAGAAGCATTTGTATTTGTTCCTTTAGCAAAACCCTCCATTTCTTGAATAGCGTGTTGAACCTCATGTAAAATAGTGTCTTGATATTCTTTTGAAGCTTCTTTTTTTTCTTTCTCCTGTAAAGCAAAATTTTGTTTTTGTTGCCTTTTTCCTTGATCCTCTAGTCTTTTTATTGTTTCTTTAAAATATTTTTCGTCGGGGGAGACTTTTATCCTAAAGGACCGAGTAATGTCTTCTATTGCTTTTGTATTAGAGCCTTTTTCGCTTCCAACCTCACCTAAAATCATTTTTTCAGGGGTAGCTTTTATTTCTCCTGTGCTAGCGTCAAAACTGCCTCCTACGTTACTTTTAGGATTTTTTATTATTTGAAAAGTGTTCTTTTTTAAATTTTCATAAGCTTTAAACAAGTCTGGAAAATCAATTACCTCCTCCAACTTAACCTTTTTAAAAGGATTTGCTTCTTGAGCTTCAATTTTCAATAGGTCTTTAACGGGTAAATTGTCAAAATCTATATCTTTATAGTTGCTAAAATTTTTAGCATCCACGACAAAAAAATTTCTGCCCTTGTCCACCTCTTTTAAAATCATTTTTTGAGGAGCAAAGCCCATTTGAACATTACCATCACCTCGCTCTTTTTCTCCTTTTTTTATACTTTCAAAATTTTTCGGATAAACCAAAGAACCTGTAGTACCCACCATTGCCATTGGTAATTTAAAGTTAAACCCCGTGTCAGGCACTTCTTGTCTAAGTTCATTATCTAAACCCCTAAACGTAGGAAATCGTGCTTCTCCTCGTTTAACTGCATCAACTGTTTTCTGCCAAGATTTTATGTTTAAGTCATATCTGGATATATCAGGGTTTTCTGTAAGTATTTCTTTTTCTGCTTTATCAAACAAAGAAGCAGAGGTTAAATCAAAATTTTTAGACTTTGCTCCTTGAAATATGTCTTTTCTAGTGGGTAGTAGAAAATCTCTTAAAGGATTTCTCTCTCCAAACTCTCCTGCATCTCTTTGTTTTGCATATTGCCTTTCCATCAAGTCTACAATTTCCTCTCCTGTTTTAACTCCAGCGTATCTACCTGAAGCAGGACCAGGTATAGGCACAGTGAGTAACTGAGGAATAGCCGCATCTAATTTATATTTAGTCGCTATATCGCCTACGGCAGACATAAAATTTGTAAGACTTTTTGACTCAGGCTCGTATGTTAGTTTTTGCATCATCTCAGATGCCGCTTGATCTGCTATGCGTATTCCCTCTTGGGTTCCAAATTTACCAGAGGCAATGTTTTTAAAAATACCATAAATAGGTCCTGCCACTGCTGATGCCAACGAAGTAGCAGCTAAAGGAACAGCTTCTAAAGCACCTAAAGCATAGTCTTGCGTTGGAAGATTTTCACTTTGTTGTGGAGCATTAAGAACATTTTGATAACCTTCTGGATAACCTTCAACAGGTATTGAATCAACTAAAGAAGTTTTTTTTTTACTTCTCCACCATTCTCAAAACCTTGAGTTTGGTTACGATTCATTAACCTGTTTAAATCGTCCCTGGCCCGTGAGGCACGGTCCGTGTCTCGTTGACGCATCATCTCTAACACTGGATCACCGCCACGGTTCATACCAACTGTTTTTTCTTCAGGAATAACTGGTGCTGTTACATCTACCATCTTTGGTGCTGTAGTAGGAGCACCCGTGGGCAACGGAGCCACTCCACCTGTTATTGCCACATTCGGTAAAGACCCAGTAGGGACGGGAAGCCCATCTGTACCCACGGCAGGCAAAGGACTGTTCGGTGCAAGAAAACTAGTAGGTAGATTTGTAGGAGATGCAACATTAATGGGTATCTTTGCTAATTGCCTAGGCATTACAACTTGCTCTTTAAATTTTTGGGTATCCCTTGCGGTAATTTGTCTAGGGTCTGTTCCATATTCCCCCAGCTTTTGAAAAAATTGTTCTGCTTCACCATAAGAAGCTGGGTCTGGAGTCGTTCCAAAAGTTTTTTTATACAAAGCGTCTATCTGATCACCTAATCCAAATTTTTGTTGCCTTTCCTCTAAAAGATTTTGTCTGGCAAGGTTTTGTTCTTGTCTATCAAACGAATAACCACCCTCTCCCTCGTCTTGTTTAAAGCTAGAAGAATATGCCAGTAGCTCTGCTTGTGTTGGATCTCGGTTAACGGTTCTACGGAAAAAGTCAACCACACTAGAGTCAAAGCCCCTGTCTTTAGACTTTTCTATCCTAACGGCATTATCAAACCTAGCCCTTTCTTCTGGTGATATAGCGTCTGTTCCATATTGATCTTTTTTAGCGTAAAACTCTATCTCATCCGGGGTGGGGTCCCTATCAAGTTTTGTTTGGTAAAGATTAGTTATCTCATTCACAAACGTTTCTGGAACGTTTATGTCTAAATAATTAGGGTCAGAGGTCATCTCGCCTTGCAATATAGCAGACTCACCAGCGTCTAACTCTTCACCGAAACGTGGCTCGTGAAAGTCTAGCTCCTCTGGAGTAGCATCTCTTCGATAATATTTTTTGTATAGTTCATTAATAGCATTTCTACTCATCTTTTTCCCTAATAAACATTAGTAGTATTCCGCTACGACCTCTTGTGTTTCATCATTATACTCTTCATCTGAGTCTAATGAAATAAAATTTCCTGCTCTAAAGCGAATTAATGCCTGAGTTGTTGAGTCTACCATATCGTCATTGTCTCCGTTAGGAAAAGCAGCACATTCCTCTATTAACTCATCTGCCCATATTGTCTCAGGAGCCCAGACCATACCCGACTCTAATATCGGTGCTACTGAATTTGCTCTTGAAATCTTATCTTGTCCTGCTCTTCTACCGCCAGGGGAATACATCGTAACAGGTATTCCAACCCTTCTTAACTCTTGTTGAAGCGTAGTTCCCGTTGCTTTAGCCTCAATCAACACATTATCAGGCTTCCACTCTTCATATTCGTCCTTGGCAATACGTTTTAGTTCAGGAAAATCCCATCGGCCCCTTGTTACATTTAACAAAATAATATTAGGTCCTGAGTCATAGTCCTTGTGAAAAACTCCCCAAGTAGTAATTACAGAGTAATCCGCAGTCTCTTTTTTACTATAAGCCGTATCATAACTTTGAATAATGTAATTAACCAAAGGAGGATCTTCTGGCTCCCACCTTTTCCACCACTCTCGTTTTAATATTGCACCATCGTCATTAGTCGGTTGCTGTTGCCATTGTGCTTGCCACTTTTGAGCAGACAAAGAAGCCTTTACTCCTTCTAACTCTTCAAGCTTCCAAAAGCCCTCCCAAAGAGGTTTGCCACTAGGCATGATCGCAGGAAACTCAATCACCTCCCACCTATCTGCATTATGACTCGTTTGAGAACGAACTAAGCGTGAAGTCAAGTCTTTCGTGTTCCACCGAGTCATCACAACTACTATCGCTCCACCTGGTTGTAGTCGTTGACGAGGACCTGAACTATACCACTCCCACGCATTTTCCATTGCAAGCTCTGACAAAGCATCTTGCTCTGAATGCGGATCGTCAATGATTAATAAATCAGCACCTCGACCCGTCATCGCACCACCGACACCTACGGCAAAGTATTCTCCTCCGTGGTCCGTGTCCCACCGTCCAGCAGCCTTTGAATCTGCACGCAACGCAACATCAGGAAATAATTGCCTATAAGACTCATTGTCCATAAGATTTCTAACCTTACGACCAAACCTTACCGCTAACTCTCCTGTGTGAGTTGCTTGAATGATCTTGGTGCTCGGCTTATGACCCATTGCAAAAGCAGGCAGAAGATAACTCGCAAATTCAGATTTCGTATGCCTAGGGGGCATATTTATAATTAAGCGTTTTAAAGTACCGTTTATTATTTTATTAAAAGCCTCTGCCATTATCTTATGGTGCGATCCAATAATTGCGTCTGTCCAAACATAATTACAAAAGGACAAAAAATCCTTTCGAGCTTTATCCTGCAAATTAATCTGCATAAGCCTGTACTCAAGCTTTAAACGCTCTTCTTCTACATCAGGTGGCGGTTGTAGTATCTGCAATAGGTGCCTCAAGTGTTTTTTTAGGTTTCACAGATGTTTCACATGAAACATCTTTAGCTTCTACATCCAGTATTTCCTGGGGAGCAGGTCCGTAAATCTTTTTTATTTCTTCAAGCTTCATCACTACTTCGTCCTTGGACATCCCATCAATGGTTCCATATCGCACTTCTTTTTTATCAATGTAGATTGTTCCCAGAGCTTGACCCCTGCGATACTCTGCTTGGACAGCGGCTCCAAAAGCACCCGCCTCTAATGCCGCATCACGGATCGTTTGCATATCTCTCATGTGCCGATCAAAACTTGTGCCGTATTTTTGTGAAAGCTCCGCACGATACGACTGAATAGCAGCAACAACATGAGGAGCAAGTTCAGGGTTAGTTAACTTCCAAGCCGTGGTTTTCGCTGCTTTGGGCGAGAACCCTGCTCGTATAGCCGCTTCCTTCATCGTTATCTTACCGTCATTGGCTACAAGTTCTTGGACAAATTTCCACTCACGGTCTTTTAACTTCTTGTGGGTCTTCATCCCCCCTACGTTGGTCTTTAACCTTTTTTGAAGTTTATTTGGCAAGACAGGAGGTACTTTAAATACATCTTTTAATGCCATTCGATACGCCTTTCGTAAAAATTTGCTAAAAATTTTTCGCCAAACCCTTTATTTAAACAAAGGGGGGCTCTTTTCTGAACAATATTAACCCATTTTTGTTTAGTTGGTAACTATTTGAGTGAAATCGAGCTAAGGCAAACGATAGCTCGACATGGGGTCATCGCTGAATTTTCCTTGAAAAAATAAGTTTGAATCTCTCAAAATTCCGCAGGGACTCCTGCCCGTTGCTGGTTCGCTGGTCGCTAGCCGTTGGATCGCTGGAGCTGGTTCGCTGGTCGCTAGCCGTTGGATCGCTGGAGCTGGTCGCTGGAGCTGGTCGCTGGATCGCTGGCCGTTGGATCGCTGGCCGTTGGGTCGCTGGCCGTTGGATCGCTGGTCGCTGGTCGCTGGCCGTTGGATCGCTGGCCGTTGGATCGCTGGCCGTTGGATCGCTGGCCGTTG
>Ga0070750_10001697_pt1 | contig 12274 bp, 10 predicted proteins | sample VirMetDEL_Nov_24_FD_77013 | JGI IMG/M metagenome (GOLD analysis project Ga0070750, IMG submission 77013) | Aqueous microbial communities from the Delaware River and Bay under freshwater to marine salinity gradient to study organic matter... | ecosystem: Environmental > Aquatic > Marine >...
AATTTTCCGATCGGGTTCATAACCTTGTCCTCGTGCAAGTGAAGCGTATTGCTCCGCCTTGTTATCTTCGTTTAGACCGAACTTAACTGTGATTTCATTTTTCACAATCGCTCCCAGTCCATTGTTCCGAAGCCAGTTGTGTGCCTCTTCTTTTTTAGCTGCAATAATTGAGACACCAAATACATCTTTGACAGATATTTCTGATCCGTCTTTTAGTTTTAATGTTTTAAGATTTAACTGATCCATCAGATCAGGTATAATAATATTAGAATAATATTTTTCTCTTTCTTTTAGTTCTTTTAATTTTAACTCTTGATTAATAACTTCTTGTTTTATTTCTTGAAGAGTATTAATTTCTTTTGAGAGTTCGTCTGGATTGACGTTTGACACCTGATTCGGTGCATCTTGTCTTAGGTCTATAGTCATAGCTTTCCTTATATGTGTTTGTTAGTTTAATCATTAATAATAATTCCTTTTTGCAATTTGAAATATAGTGATAATAAATTTGGTGTCAACTTATTTTTGAAAAATATTTACTTCGATAGGATAATAAGTTTTTTCTTGACGATCCCATTTTAACAATTTGTATTTACCATTAGTTGTATCGGAAACTAAAGAACACACTACACCAATAATTGCAGGGTCACCTGATAATAGAAGATAATCATTTTCAGTATAGTTTTTTAGAAGAGTTCTAAGTTTCATAACTAAAGGTCCTGGTGAATGAATCATTTGTGAAAACTCTGGAAGCAATGACACAATCTCACCATATTTTTGTGCACCAACAATATTATATTTAGGTTCACCTTTGCTGGTTCCTGGTATGTCTTGAATTAAATAAACTTTGTTCATTGACTTTTTATCTTTTAGGTAATATATAACCATTAGAAAGCAAAAGTAAACATGAATTATAAATTTAAAACGAAGCCATATGCGCATCAGTTAAAAGCATTAGAACGTTCTTGGAATAAAGAATATTTTGCCTATTTTATGGAAATGGGAACCGGTAAATCTAAAGTTTTAATAGACAATGCATCTATGCTTTACGATAAAGGTGAGATAAATGGTCTATTATTAGTAGCACCAAAAGGTGTTTATAAAAACTGGTATGATGGTGAGATACCCACTCATATGGTAGATCACATAGAAAAGAAAGTTGTACTTTGGGAAACATCTAATTCCTCTATAGAAAAAATAAAAGAACTAAATACATTATTTGCAACAGGTACTGACTTTCATATTTTAGTTATGAATGTAGAAGCATTCTCATATCCAAAAGCTACAGAGTTTGCTAAACGTTTTTTATCTTGTCACAAAGCTATGATGGCAATAGATGAATCCACAACAATTAAAAACCCCACAGCAAATAGAACTAGAAATATTATGACGTTAAAACCGTTAGCTAAATATAGAAGAATTTTAACAGGTTCTCCTATTACTAATTCACCATTAGATTTATTTAGTCAGGCTGTTTTTTTAGATAATTATTTATTAGGTTTTGATTCTTTCTGGGCATACAGAGCTCACTATTGTATTATGAAAACTATGAACTTAGGTTCACGATCTGTCACTGTTCCTGTGGGACCTAATAAAAGAAACATACCAGAGTTAGAAGAAAAAATAAAAAAATTTAGTGAACGTGTATTAAAAGATGATTGTTTAGATTTACCTAAAAAAACTTTTTTAACTCGTAAGATAGAATTAACTGGCATACAAAGAAAACTTTATAATGAAATGAGAAAGTATGCGATCTCAGAATTAGAAGGTAAAGTTTGTTCTACGTCCACTGTTATGGTGCAGTTGTTAAGACTGCATCAAATATCTTGTGGTTATCACGCAACAGACGATGGTAAACCTCAACAACTTCCATGTAATAGATTAACAGAGTTAATGGATATACTTTGGGAAATATCAGGTAAAGCAGTTATTTGGTCTTATTATGTAGAAGACTGCAAAAGAATTATAGAAGAAATAAAAAAACACTTTGGAGAAAATTCTGTCGTTGATTATTATGGTGCAACTGCAACTGAAGATAGACAAAAAAATATTAAAAAGTTTCAAGACAATCCTGAGTGTAGATTTTTTGTAGGTACAACAGGTACGGGTGGTTTTGGAATTACTTTAACTGCAGCTAGTACAATGATTTATTATTCTAATGGTTATGATTTAGAAAAACGCTTACAATCAGAAGCTCGTATAGATCGTATTGGTCAAACTAAACCTATGACTTACATTGATCTTGTTGCTGAAGATACAATAGATACTAAAATACAAAAAGCTTTGCGTACTAAAATGAATATTGCTAATGATGTAATGGGAGAAGAATTAAAATCTTGGATTTAAAAAATTCCTTTGTCGATAACTTTTTCTAGCAACAGAAGTGATACTGCCCCAACAGTACCCAATACCACCCAATAGATCTTGTCTATCTTACCGCCCAAATCGTGAATACCTTCGTGCATATGTTTAACATCGTTTTTTAATCCTGTTATATATCCGTATATAGAGATTAAATGTTCTCTTGTACTTTTGGGTCTTAATTTATCTCCATTGGGCATTATGTTATCATGTTCCTTTGTCTTAATCTTATCATTTTTTCTTCTTCGGATAATAAGGCGTTTTCACTCATCGTCAATCCATTATTTAACTGTGCTGTTTGACCATTATTAATTATTTGTGAGTTAGGTTTTGCGTCAGTTACCTGTATAGGCAGTGGTGGTGTTATTAGTGATGCTTCATCACCTGGCGTTGGTAATAAATAATTTTCTATATCTAAAGTAAAATCTTGATTAAGTTTTAACTCTGACATGTCTAAAGACATTTGTTCAATAACCTCTAGTATTTCATCTGTAAAAACATTAGGTATACCTTTGTCTTCGGCTAATTGTGAAAATTGAAGCGCTGCTCTTTCTGAAATTAATAATGGAAAAAACTGATTATCTTCAATATTTTGGTATAGAGGCATTTCATTTCTACCACCAAATATATTTTCAATAGTGTCATCTCTCATGCCTAAAGTCTTAACTGCATCATATACTCTTCTTAGTTTACTATAGTCTTCATAAAAAGATTTGTTTGCTTCAAAATATTGTCTTATAATTTGATTTTTATCTGTTACGGGATCCCCTGTTCTGAGATCTTCAAATATTTTTTTAGCTTCCCCTCTTTTTGATTCATTAAACTCTGCTATTTTAAAATCAAAATTACGTTCTAAATCTAAAGGTACTTTTCTATAACCTACAAAACCAAGTAGTTCATCTGGTACTTCGTAATTAATACCTGATTGAGTTTTGCCTTGTATAGCTGTAATTAATCTTTTAATCTGTGGCAGTGAACCTGGTGATAATGTGTAAGCTACGTGTTGTGTAGATTTAGACCATTTAGTCATTATACTATCTTCTGGATTCCATACAGGGCTACCATTATCTTTAACACCATTTCTAATCATTATGTCTGAGACTGCACCAAACCAAATAGATTCAGAAAAGAATGGTTCTAATACTTTACCCATTGCTCTTGTTAAACCATTTGCAAAACCAACTATTAATGGATCATCTTCGTTAGCAGTTTTTGCTTTTTCAACGTTAGCTATAATAGTGTTTACAGGTTGAATCATGGTATCATAAAAGAAACCATGACTAAAATCTATATATTTATATTTACCATCTTCATACACTCCAATGATTGTATTATCCTCAGACCACGTAGGTAAAATCTCTCTCATGGCTGTAATTTTTTCTCTAGTAATACCATATAATGCAGAGCCAGCTTTCATCGCTGCGATTGGAAAGAAACCATATGTCAATCCTTGACCTACTAATCTTTTCATACCAATTGTTTGTCGCACAGGATCTTTTGCTTCATACAACGCACGCATAGTTGTATTACCACCTGTTCTAAAAATCTCAGATGGAAACGATGCGAAACTTCCAAGTGGTGATCTTCTAACACCTTTTACAAAATCAGATACGTAAGCATAGTTTGGAACAGTTTCTCTTACGATCTTAGCTGCTTCTTTCATTATATCTAAGTCCTTAGGCATCTTAACAAGAGTGCCATCAGCATATTTTACACCATCTCTTACAGCTGTTTTAAAAGCTTCTTTTAATTTATGTCCTTCTGCTAAAAAATTAATAACTCTAAATATGTCATCCTCCGCAGTGTATAAATCTGTTGCTACTCCATATAGTTTTTTAAATTTACTGGTTGTACTGTTTACTAATTTATTAAAAAATACTTCTGGACTTGTGTTTCGTTGACCAGCTAATGTAATATCTGCTAACATTCCTTCGATATCTCTAGCTATTACGTTTTGATTTGTTACTCCTTCTTCCAATAAAAATCTATACAACTGTTGATTCTTAGGTGTGTTTCTGTACAGCAACTGTGGTTGAATTGTATTAAAAGCAGTCTTTGCAAACTCTGATAATTTTAAAGGTGATATTAAAATATTACCGCTATGAACCGTAGTAAATATAGCAGAGAAAAAATTTCTCATGTGTGTAAAAGGACCTAGAATAGTTTTACCCGCTTGAGATACTCCTTTTGGTATCAACATCAAAGCTCTGTAGGGAAGTGATCTTGTTAAACCACTACCAATGATTTGATCTCCAACATTAATAGCTTCAGCCCAATTTTTAGTTGTAAACATACCATCAAGCGGTGATGTATAAACTTCATCAGATAATTTTGTTCTAAGTTTTAAAGGCTTAGATATTTCTTGAAAAGGTAATTTAGCTAACGCTGAATTATAACTTGGATAGAACAAAGCTCTTTCACCACTTTTAAGTAAAAGGTCATTTTCTTTTAACAACGATGTATAAAAATTATCTCTTGCAACTATTTCTCCAAGATCAGTCATAACATTGTAAATAGTATTTTTTGCATCGTTATAGCTACCAAATAAATTTTTAAATGCTTGTAAATCTGATTTAGTTTGTATTAAGCCTCCTTCTTTCGTAGCTTTAAATTTACCACCAGCTGTAATATTATCACCAATATTTACAATCTGTATAGCTTTGTCATCTAATATATTAACTGACCCTATAGGAAACTCTGGAGTATTAGTTACAGGATTTTTAGTTACACGTTTTAAAATATTGTTAACAACAATCATTGCATCATCAATAGAAAAATTTGTTTCACCATTTGTTTTGTGATACCTTTGAATAATTCTAGCTACTTCTTCTTTAGCTGACAGTGATGGTTTAAATCCATCAAACAATCCCATATTTTTATCAAAAATTTTATAATCAGCAGCTAGATTGTATTTAACTCTATCATTTAAAATTTGATTTAATTCTGAGGTAGCTACATTAACGTTTTTATTTTTATTAATTGTATTTTTTAAAGCAGACGCAGTATTTCTAAAATTAAAAGCATCCGTAATTAAATCGTCAATAGAATTTTGTTTAACACCTAGTTTTTTCATTGCATTTCTAAAAGATGTTAGAGATGCTTTACTAAATCCAGGGAAAACAATATTACTTTTTTTAACAATATCATCCGTAGATAAAATAAAATTTGAAAACACTTTAGATAATTGGTCTGGGCTTTGTATAGCTTCGGATGCTCTAGTGCTATTTTTAGAAATCTTTTTTAAACTATTGTCTAAATCTCTAGCTATATCATCAGTTAAAACTTTAACAGAACTTTTCTTTCCTTCTAATCTTTGAACCCCATCAAATATTTGTTGTGCCTTATCACTTCTAGATCTAAAAGGTTTACCTACAAATTTGTCTACCCATCTTTCTATTTGTGAATTACTAAATGCAAGATCTTTACCTTTTGTTGATAATAATTTTGCAACTTTACCTGTACCATAGATAAAAGGAAGTACGGGGAAAGCTAATTCTGCACCAAATTTAAGTTTATTATTTAACTGTCTAAAAGCATCTTCATTAGCTGTTTCTTTTTTCTCACGATCTAATCCTGTAGGTAGAAAGTCTAAAGCATCTATATCTCCAAAAGTTCCAATGTCTTCTGCTTTCATGACAATAGCTCCACCACCAATACCACCACCAAGTGATACTGCTACAAATTTATCAAAACCATTTGGTTTATTTAATTGTTTAGCTTTAGATGCTGCTTTACTTAGATTAACACTATCAACTGTTTTACCATATCGATTAGTTTTAATTGCATTAACTAGTATAGGTGCTAACTGTCTAGCTTTCATGCTTGCAAATTCAATAATTGGCCCAGCTGTTTTCATAGCTATTTTAGATCCACCATATAATTGGAGAAAAGCTTCAGTTAAATGTCCAGCGGCCGTTGCTCTAGCTTGTTCCTCTGCTTGATTTTCTATTAAACCAAAAATAGTTTTTTCAAATTCTCTGTTAAATCTTTCTGTTAAACTTTGATCTACATCTATACCATCTCCTTGTGCAGCATCATAAATAAGAGTCCCAAAGTTAATTATACCTTTTGGTATTTTAATGGTAGCACTAACAGCTGCTCCAGTTAAAGACTCACCTAGCCCTACTTCGTAATCTTCTTTGTCACCTAGTCCAACTTTTTTTACTTCTTTAAATTTTAAGGGTTTATCTATTTTCTCTACATCCTCCACTGCTTCTGCTTTAGCAGCTTTAGCCTCTCCAAACAAAGCTATATCTTTTGGAAGAAGTTGTGATAGCTTAGTGTATTTATTTTCTTCTTTAATTCTTTTATTTATATCTTCAGTGGATAGACCTTCGTTTAAAAGTTCTTCTTCTTTTAATCGAGTAATTAAACCGTCAACACCTTCTTCACCAATAATACGGCTATAAAGTTTACCTTCTTCTATATTTTCTTTGATTGCTTCTCTAGTATCTTCAGAGGGAATTAGAAAATCATACCAGTTAGACTTGTCTGCCATTTTCTACTCCTCGATAGTTTCTGATACGTATTCTTTGATTATGTTGCCTTGTTTTATAATAAATTTACCTGAGCTGATGTCATACACTGGAATTCCCTCAGGGATTTTTGTTAAGCTTGAATTTTTTAATATGTTAGCTCCTTGAGATAAATTTCCATCATACTCCCCTGATGCAAAAACAAATTTGTTTTTTCCTTTTATTCTCATAAAATCAGAATATGCCTCTGGATTTTCTTTTTGAAATTTCATTATATCCTCATAAATAAGTTCACCCTGCATCTTATCAATAGTAGGAGTACCATACATATTTGATGTAACTGATATTATACTATCTATAACCTCACCTTTATCTTCTTTTAATTGTTCGCCTGGTTCTTTTCTTTTTCTATAAATTTCTGTTTGATATAACTCGTTTAATACTTCTTGATAATCTCTCCCTGTTTCTGCTGCAATTTGTTTTGCTTTTTTAATAAATTGTATGGCTTGATCATCATCCATGCCTTTAAAAAGTTCTAAACCAATCGCTTGTTTTGCTCTTTTTCTCTCTGATAAATCTTTAAATAAACTAGCCGTAGGTTCTTTAGATGCTAAAATTAAATTTCCTATAGTGCTGCCTCCACCTGTTTGACCGACTGCTGCTGGTCCATACTCTAATAAAAATTTTGTTAAAGGATCCTCAAGGCCTGTTTTGCCGCCACCAAGACCTTCAATAAATTCTATTCTGTCAGCTAAAGTAGTAAAGTCTTTTTTTACACCTAAATCTTCAGCATTACTTTTTGCGTATTGTCCTCTTTGAACAACGTTGTCCATGATACCACCACCGACATCACCGCCTTTTCTAAACATTGGTCTTTTAAATGTATTACTCATATTACCTAAACGCTCTGTATACCCCTGCTAATGTAGCTCCAGTTCCTAAAGCTGTTTGTAATGGTGAAGGCGTAGGTGTTTGTTGAGTTTGGAATTGTGCTGGATATCCAGATATTAATCCCATAACACCTTGACCATATTGTTGAGCTAAATTTAATGGTTGCTGTTGTTGTGCAAAAGCTAATTGTTGTCTAGCAGCTAAGTCTGCTTGAGTCTGTGCTTGTTGCTGTGTGCCTAACGCACCTAACGCTGAGATTTGTTGACCCGCTAATGCAGGTGCAGCTTGTGCTAAACTTAATTGATTAGCAAATTGATTTTGTGCTAATTGTTGTGCTTGACCAAAACCTTGCTGTAATAATTGTGCTTGCAATGCTGCTCGGTTCCTGTCGCTTGTTGCCTGATACTCGGATCTTACAACACCTTCTCTACCACCACCAAATGCACCTTGGCCAATAGCTTGTGCTGCAATACTTGGAATACCTTTAGCTGCTTGTACATCAAATTCTTGTAAAGTTGTATCAATTACATCTTGTTGATACGGAGATAAAAATTGTTGATAAGCAGTTGGTCCAGTTGTAGCTGCTGCTGTCTGTAAGTAAGGTGCAAACGAACCTAGTCCACCTCTTAATGCTTGAGCTTCTTGTGTAATAGCAGATGTTGGAGCCACAAACTGTGGACCCATAACTTCAGTTAAATCTGCTCCACGTAAACCACCAATAGCTGATTGTAAATCTGATAAATATGTTTTACCTGCCGCCTCAATAAACGGTGCTGGTAATTGTTGTACTGTTGAAATCTCTGCCATTATACTACCTTGCTCTCTAAGCTCTTCATAAGATCATACATTCTTTGAGCTCCTTTGTTGACACTACCACCACCTGCAGCTCTAACTGCATCAGCGGTAAATACGAATTCGTTGTTTGATAACATCGCTGGGATATCATCTGCTTTTTCTTTTACACCAACTGGTGGTATAAATCCACCTGTTTTTCTTAAATCTACTTCTTTAACACCCTTAGAATTTTCTCTAAGAGGTAAACCCTCGATGCCTGCTGCTTGCATAGCATTTTCGCTAGCTGAATCACCCATAGCATAACCTATACGACCACCTTCAGCTTCATTTTTTCTCATCATGTCAGCTTTATCAGCAAAAGCATCACTTATTTTTCGCATAGCTCTTTCATAAACTTTGTCTTGTAGTTTTTTACCTAAATCATAAAAATCTTGTCCATAGTCATCTTGTGCAATTTCGTCTGCCATGTCTTGTATTCTATCTTTGTAAGAGCCACCAGCATAACCTATACGACCACCTTCAGCCATATTTCCTACAGGTGTTGTAGAGTCATCAGCTGCATCTACCATTGCAGTTATTCTTACATCATAATCTTCTGGGCTTTCATTTTCACCTTTTGGATATAATCTTGAAAACTGTACTTTTAATTGTTCTATAACCTCTGCTCTTCTGTTTGCATCATCAGGGTCACCTGTATTTAATTCTTCTTTCTGAGATAATAAACCAGTAATTGCTGCACCAGCTCCACCTACTTTTAATGCATCCATAGCTTTATCTGTTTTTGAAACTTTATCAGATAAATTTAAAAAACTTAAAGGATTTGCAAATGTTTTAACACTTCCTTGTAAACCCCCTAAACCAAAAAAAGGTTGACCACCACCTAACATAGGTGCAAAGTTTAAAGCAGCTGCAGCTAATAAAGGATTATCTTTTACACCACTAACTACACCTTTAACAGCTTTCTTAACTGACTTAACAAGACTACCTAGACCGTATTGTGCTCTACCACCTACTGCTAACTTATCTCTAGCTGCCTCTTGTAGTCTGTCATATTCATCGTCTGTTAAATCCGATAAAGGTTTTTTATATAACATAAGTGATAGTTGATTTAAGTCATCCATTATATCTGGTGCTGAAGCCATCATTTGATTAGGCTTTGTTCCCTCTGCTAAGTTATCTCTAGCTGCCTCTTGTAAAGACTCATATTCATCATCTGTTAAATCCGATAAAGGTTTTTTATATAACATAAGTGATAGTTGATTTAAGTCATCCATTGGACTTGGGTCGGAAGCCATCATTTGATTAGGTCTTAAATCACCTTTAAGAATAATTTTTGGTGCCCCTGCTACGAATTCTTTTGCTTTTTTAGTGTCTGTTAATGCCATAATTTTGTCTAAATTTAGTTTATAGGGCAGGCGTACTAATCCTGAAATATCACACTTTATTTGATTTTTTTGCTATCGTCAACCTGTTTTAAGTTGTCAAAGAACCTACCGCAGAATTGATGTTCGCCTACATGGGTTATATAATCCATAATATATAGATATACTTTACCACCCATATCGGTCCATCTTTGACAAAAACCAAAGTCTTCACCAAAATAACGTTTTGTTGCAGTGTCATGTATCGTGTCAAATAGGTTATAAAAGTTTGGTTTCTTAACCTCTTTACCATTAATATTGGTAGGTTGGAATATTTCTAACTCTGGGTGATGTTTCATCATTTTTTCTAACACGGTTCTTTTAATCAACATACAGCCAGTTGGGGCATGAGTTGCCTCTACAATACCTAATTTAGATTCAATGTGATTTTGATCTTCTAGTTTAATCGGAAACGTATACCCAGGTCTTTTAAGTTGATCTGCATTTTGAGCCTTATCTTTTTCTTGAAATATCTTATCCCAATCTAATGACTTCATTGGATAAGGACATGCAATAACATCTTTATCAGCTTTTAACATTGTTTCAATAGTTTGAAAATTAAAGTCAATATCAGAATCAATAAACAATAAATGTGTATAACCATCTGCATGATTTAACATTTCAGCCACACATAGATTTCTACCCTGTGTTACCAAAGAAGATTTCATTATAGTAAAACTAACTAATATTTTTCTAAGAATACAATCTTGTTGAAATTTTAACACTGCTTGACAATAGTGCATTGAAACATCGCTATGTACTGGGGTACATACCATTATCTTATATGGAGATCTGCTTTCTGGTTTAGGATCTGATAGATCTATTACTTCAGCACCTGTATTAGATTGTTGAATAGTCTGATAAGTATCTTCGTTAAACCAAATAGGCTTATTGGGATTTTGCATTAATGACTCCTTTTAAAAATGTTGTCCACTGCATAGCTATTTTACTCCAGTTGTAATAAATATGTGTGTATCTAGATTGTGAATCTAAGTGATCATGTATTTGTTTTTGATCTAACGTATGTGATGCTTGTTCAATACCAAAACCAAACTTTTGTGCTAGTGATCTATGATTAGAATCGTATGGTATATACATCGGAAACTCTGCTCCTGTTTCATACAAAGCACCAAAATCATCAACGATACAATATAAACCTGCAGCCATACATTCAAGCAAAGATATACAAGATGTTTCTTCAAAGATACTAGGATAAACATACATGTGATAATTTTTTAAATTATCTTTTATGTATTGATTAGGTTTATATCCAATGTAATTTACATTAGGTAATTTCTCTGCTTGTTCATAAAGCTGTTTATATTCGTGATCATTTTGATCATAAAATTGTTTACCATAAACTTCTGTAGATGAATATACATCTAAAGTAACTAATGGATTTTTTACTAATTGCATTGCACCTAACAATACAGACAAACCACGCCAAGGTGTGTTTTGGTGTATTATCTTTATAGGCTGACCTTTTTGATATGGTTTAGCTTTTTCTATTTGATCAATACCATTTTTAATAACCACACATCTATTTGTAGGTATATTAAAGTTGTATCTAAACTTCTCATAGTTCCAATGACTGTTGAATACATACCAATCATATTTATTATGATTAGATGGATTGCTAAACCAAGGAGCTAAATTAGGTTGATCGTAAGAATTTTTTTGCCAAAGTATATTTGGTTTAGTTGGATGCAAAGGTATTTTCTCTGGCACCGAAGTACAGATTTGTACTTGATCTAATAAATTTTTATCGACGTATTTTTCTAAATACTCGAATTGTAATTCTGTTCCGCCTCTAGGGTTTTGGTTTTTTATTATCATTCATAACTTTCTGGAAGACTTCTAAACCTTTATTAGTTACCTGTACAGTAATGTCTTGTACAATATCAGGTCCTTCTTTCTTCTCTTTATATTGTTCGCCAGTTTTTGTATTTCTATATGTTACTATAGTTGTACAATCTATTTTTGGTATGTCTTTATCCATTCTGATCTTCTCTGCTAATTTCTAGTATTGATATTGTAGCACTTATACCAGATGTATCCGAAGTTTCAAGAGCGATTAAGTCATTTTCTTCTAGTATTAATGGTCCTTTAGCTACATTACAAATAGTAGGGCCGGTGATACTTGCATGTGCAACAACATAACTTGTTGTAGCAGAGCTATCTGTAATATAAACTTTAAATGTTTTTGACCCACTTGAATTAGTTACTTGTACATTTTGTATAATTGCATTCGCATTACTTGGACAAGTATAAGTCGTAACAGCTGTAGTAACCGTTGGATCATAGAATGCGTTTTTATAAAAATTAGCCATTTGT
>Ga0070750_10001701_pt1 | contig 12265 bp, 6 predicted proteins | sample VirMetDEL_Nov_24_FD_77013 | JGI IMG/M metagenome (GOLD analysis project Ga0070750, IMG submission 77013) | Aqueous microbial communities from the Delaware River and Bay under freshwater to marine salinity gradient to study organic matter... | ecosystem: Environmental > Aquatic > Marine > Coastal...
ATGCTATCTACGATTGGAGAAAGTCCAGTTAATAGTATTACAGGCACTACTACAGTTGATGTAAGTACAGCAAAAAATATTCTGAATGAGACGTCTATGTCCATTCAATCACAAGGTTGGAATTTTAACACACATGTAAATTACAAATCATTATCATTAGATAGTGATAATAAAGTTCCTCTACCCTCAAACTGCGTTAAAGCTGACGCAAACTCTCAATACAGATACTTAAACTACACAATAAGAAATGGAAATTTATATGATTTGGATAATCACACAGACGTATTTACTTCAGCACCTACTAGTGTTGACCTTGTATTAGTACAACAATTTGAACATTTACCAGAATACGCAAGACAATATATTACAATGAAATCTGCAAGAAGATTTGCGGCAAGATTTATTGGTGATAAAGAAATTACAACATTAATTGGTCAAGATGAGAATGAAGCTCTTATGGCATTTCATCAAGCAGATAGCCAAGAAAGTGATATTAACATTCTTGAAGGCGACCAAAATACCCTTAACATAATACACAGACCGAATAGAAGGACTTACTAATGGGCGGAGTAGTATCACAATCTATTCCTAATTTCTTAAATGGAATGTCACAACAGACACCCACACAAAGAGGTATTAATCAGGGAGAAGACCAAGTTAATTTACAAAATGGTTTAGTAGATGGTTTATCAAAAAGACCACCTTTAGATTATGTAGCTACAGTAGATAGTTCTAATATTTATTCTAACAAAACAAAGTTTTGGCAAATACAAAGAGATGCAAATAATCAATATATTGTAGCTTTATATAATGGTGGTATCAAAGTATTTGATTTAGCAGGTAATGAAAAGACTGTAACAATAGCAAGTGGTTCAAGTTATTTAACTTCAACAAATCCTAGAGAAAATTTTAAATTAGTTAACATTGCAGATTACACATTTTTAGCTAACACAGGAACAACAGTTACAGCAGATAGTAATACGTCTGCGGCTAAAGTAGAAGAATTTTTAGTTGTTTGTAAACTTACAAACTATGGTAGAGAATATAAAGTTGCATTGAAACACCCATCAATGGCACAAGAATTAGAAGTAGTATTTCAATTACCTTCAGGTAGTGATGCGGCTACTGATAGTAAATTTAGAGATACAAATAAAATTACAGACATACTTTTGTATGGAACAGCAAGCACACACTGGGACGGCAATGCAAATGGTATAGGATTTAATGTTAGAAGAACTGACACTAATGCTTCTGTGTCTACTACACAAGGATTAGCAAATTATTCTGGCTTTACATCTCATTTTACATTTGAAGCATTTGATAGTGTAATTTATGGAAAACCTACTGATGGTAATGCAAACTACACTATAACTACATCTGATGGTTCTGGTAACACAGCCATGTATTCTATTAGAGATGAAATACAAGATTTTAGCAAATTACCTTTTTATGGAAAAGAAGGTGTTATTCTAAAAATTACTGGAGAAGAAGGAGAAACTTTATCTGATTATTATGTAAAGTTTACAGGAAAATCTGGTGTATGGAATGAAACTATTGCACCTGCAACTTCTGTAGGACTAACTAACTCTACAATGCCACACGCATTAATTAATAATAATGATGGTACATTTACTTTCCAAGAATTAGATTGGACAGATAGAGTATGTGGAGATAGTGAAAGCAATCCTGACCCAACATTTGTTGGTAAAAAGATTAATAATTTAACTTATTATAAAAATAGACTAGGTATTTTATCTGGTGAAAATTTAATATTAACAGAGAATGCTTCATTCTTTAATTACTTTTCAACAACATCTACACAAGTTTTAGATACTGACCCAATAGATATTGCGGCGTCAGGCACACAAGTTAATACACTTAAAAACTCTGTAGGATTTAATGAAAGTTTATTATTATTTTCTGATACAGCACAATATAAATTAGACAGTTCAGGTGAAAGTATATCACCTACAACAGCTATACTTAATGAAGTATCGTCATTTGAACATGATGATAAAGTTACACCAGTATCAGCAGGTAAGTTTGCTTACTTTGCACAAGCTAGAACAAACAACACAGCAATAAGAGAATACTTTGCTGATGATGATACATTAACAAATGATGGATTAGATATAAGTGTATCAGTACAAAATTTAATACCAACTAATTGTTATCAAATTGTAAGTAATACAACAGAAGACACACTTATATTTCTAGCGTCAGATACAGCAGATAGTCAAACCGCACCTTATAGTGGCACAGTGTCTACAACATACGCTAACACAATGTACATCTATAAGTATTTCTTTGATGGTGGAGAGAAAGTACAAAATGCTTGGTCTAAATGGACATTTGCAGGTGTTAAGATTTTAGGTGCTATGTCGTTAGAAAGTTTTATTTACTTATTAGTTTCTGAAGGCACTACTACAAAATTAGTTAAAATAGATTTAAGAAATTTAAAAGATACAACAATAGGTCATGGAGTTTACATTGACCTTAAAACATCAGTTACAGGTTCATACAGTAGTACAACAGACTTAACTACGTTTACATCTCCTTATGGAGCTAAAACTGGATTAATAGCTGTAGACAGAACAAATGGTAATAACTACACCGCAACAAACACGTCAGGGTCAACTTATACAATCGTTGGAAACCACACAGCGTTATACATTGGTGTGCCTTATGAAAGTAAATATAGAATGTCTACGCAGTTTGTAAGAGAAAACACTGGTAAAGGTTTAATTGCAGTAACTTCAGGTAGATACCAGATTAGAAACATAACATTTAATTTTGAAAATAGTGGTTACTTCCAAGTAGAAGTCACACCTACGAATAGAGATACATCAACAGCTATTATGAATGGTTATATAATTGGTACGTCTACAAGTATTATAGGACAGCCTGCTATTTCAACAGGAACTTTAAGAGTACCAGTACAATCGCAAAATACACAATTTACTTTAGATATTAAATCTTCATCTCACTTGCCTATGTATATCGCAGGTGCAGAAGTTGAAGGTTATTATCATAATAGAGCAAGCAGGATTTAATGAAAGAAAACTACGTTAGAAAAGCAGAATTAAAAGATGCTTTAGAATTAGCACCTAAAATGAGAAAAGGTGACAGGCAAGAAATTATGGCTTCAGATGGAGCAACACCTTTAGAAAGTTTAGTTGTTCCCTTTACACAAAAGAATGCAAAAATTTATACAATCGTAGGCACAGAAGCAGAAGGTGTGATTGGAATGTTTGGCTCTAGTCCAATTAAAGAAGAAGGATATGGAATAGTTTGGTTATTATCTAGCGAAGATTTATTTAAGCATATTAAACAGTTTATTAAAGAGTGTCCTAAATGGGTAGAGGACATGAGTAAAGGTTATGATTATGTCTACAATTTTGTAGATGAAAGAAATTGGAAAAGTTTAAAATGGTTACAATTTTTAGGGTTTGAACCAAAAACAAAAATAGGAGAATACGGCATAGGTAAAATGCCATTTATATTAATGATGAAAGAGGTGAATAAATAATGTGTAACGCATACGCACAGGCAGGTCTAGCAATACTAGGGCAAGTTAACGCTTATAGAGAAAAGAAAGCACAAAACAAAGCCATTAGAAGAGACCAAGAAACAACAAGACGAAATGCCGATAAAGGATATTTACACGACCTTAACAAAATTGACCAAGAAAAAGTTAGTGCTGACATGGAAAAAATAAAAGCAGAAATAAAAACTAAAGCAGAAAGAGATGGTGAGATTGCACAAAAGATAAATTTAGGAAATGCTAACAGTACAAAAATAGTACAATCAATTAGTCAACTATATGATGATGACTGGCTTGAAATAACAAGTGGACATGAAAGAGATGTACAAATTTTTGGTAATCAACAAACCGAAGCCTATGCAAACATGTCTAAAACATACAACAGTTTAAAACCACCTACAGACCCATCAAGAACAGGTTTAATTATTGGCATAGCTACAAGTGCTAATCAAGGCTACCAACAAAACGAAAAAGATAAGGCGGCTAAAAAATAATGGCTAAATATAAAAATAAAGCAACTAATAAATATTATGGAGCAGGTAGTGCAGGCTATGTCTCTACTGGAAGTGCAGTTACAGGATTATCAAAATCATTAGCAGATGCAGGTTTTAAACTTGGACAAGCTAATGAAATAAGAATTGATAGAAAAAAAGATAAAGCTATTGCAAAAATAGATGAGTTGTATGCAAATGGTAAATCATTTGAAACTATCCAATCAGAAATTATTGCAAACAAACACCCAGAGTTAACTGGTAAATACATTGAAGCTACTACTAATTATCATGCAGGTAGAGTTAAAGCACATGAAACTATAGCTCAAATCAATGCTAATAGAGATAAATATGACATTGAAGATGAAAGCACTAATCTTGATATGTTTTACAAAAACTATATGCCTGATACAAAGGCAATGGATAGTTCTACATTATTAGGTTTTACAACACAGTTTAATAAATTTAGAGCTAAAGATGTGCAAGTAGATGCAGAAAATAGAGCTGTTATTAGCAGTGAAAAGAAAATTAGACAAGGTATAGGTTTATTAGATGATATTCCTATTGATAGTTTAAAAACTGAATTACCAGAGTTTATAAAAAGTTTACAAATACCAGTGCCAAATGGAGATGGTTCAGGTAAACCAAATTTATTACACACAAATGCAGAGACACTAGCTATTGTTAAAAGAAGTGTAGCAGAGATTATAGGAACAGCTACGACAGAAGATGATTTAGATAGAGCTGAAATATTATTAAACACTAATTTAGGTTACTCTAAAAGTGGTTCTGCTATAGGTACATTAGCTTCAAGAAAATCTAAAGAAGTTTTAGTTTTACAAGAAGAGTTAACTAAAAAAAGAAGAGCATTAATTATTAATGACAGACAAGAAAAAGAATACCAAGACAAAGAAACAGTAAAAGGATTGTTTGCTAAAATTAATGAACAGGTTGAAGTTGAAGTTTCTGGAACGGCTGATGGTGACGTTACTATGGGTAAAAGAGATAGAAACCATGTTGAGCTTATGGAAATTAGAGATGAAATATTTAAGATGGGTGTACCTTCTTACATAAGTAATTTTGATAAATTGATGGACGCAAATGCTTACATTGATACTGACCCTGCTGTCTACAATGAATTAGTCGCAAGAATTTATGAGGGTGACTTCTCATCACAAAAAGAAATATCAGATGCAATCGCAGACTTAAATATAGACCCTAGAAAATTATCACCAACATTAGCTTTGTTTGCTAGTTGGGAAAAGTCTAGTAGCAAAGCAGGCTCAATCCACACTACAAATACAGTTTACAAAGAAGGTCTTAAATATATTGAGAACGCTGTAAGAGGTAATTTTACATCAGGTGGTATTCTTAAAGAAAATGGAAGTGAAGCTATTAGAAATGCACACAACTACATGATGGTAGAATTGTATAAATTTGAAAATGAGTATGAAGAGACAAATGGAAAACAACCATCAACATTTGAACGTGAAGAATTTATGAAGAAAATGGGTGATATTGTTATAGAGAAATTTAGAGAAGGCGACATTTCTCCAGTTATGAAAACTATGCCTGAATACGAAAAGAAAATTAAGGAAGATGAAGAAGCACAGAAGAAAATAGATATTAAATATGAACAAGCAGGTGTTCCTGAAATGCAGGAAGCTCTTAATGAAATATTAAGCAATGATAGTTTAATAAACAAAAAACTTATAAAAGAAACTTTAGATAAGTTTGACCCATCATTCTTAGGTTTAGAACTTATAGATAGTGATAGTAGATTTGGTGAAAGTGATAAAGAGAGTAAACAAAGATTTGCTAATGAACAATTACCAACAGTAATAGCAAACATTTTACAAAACACTGGTTTTAATCAAGCTATGATGGCGGCACTAGAAAATGTTGATTACAAAAATATATTAAAAAGTATTGCAAGCAATCTAGGTAATGGTGTCACTGTAGAACAAGTAGATGATGCTATGAAAATGTTAGTAGGAAGAAATAATTAATGGCAACTTTTCTTAACCAAAGTAACAAAATAACTACAAATACTCTTCCTGAAGATTTACAAAAGCCAGATACTTCAGCTTTAGCGTTAGAAGAAATACAAACAGAAAATTTCTACAACACGTTAAAAAGCTATTATTCTTACAGAGAAGATGACAATAATTTTAATAACATGTCACATGCAGACTTGTTAGATTATTTTTACGAAGATAGGTCTTGGAGAAACAACAATACTGTATCTATGGGAATGGATATGGCTAATGTAATGAATGAAGATAGTGAAGATAGATTGAAACAATTTTCTTACATACAACAAACCTATCAACAACTACCATCATTTTGGAATGACCCAAATAGAAATTTTGCTTCATGGTTAATTGACAATGGTGGTGCTATGGTAGCTGACCCTATAAACTTAATAGGTGTTGGTATAGGTGGTCAAGCCGCAAAACAAGCATACAAAGCAGGTTTAAGAGTAGCCCTTAAAAATAAGATGGCTAAAGAAATTTCAGAAGTTACGATTAGAGAAGCCGCTAAAGAAGCTGAACAATTAGCTTTAGGTAAAGCAGTTAAAAAAGGTGCATTAACTGAAGGTTATATTAATGCAGGTATTACAGGTGGACAAGATTTAATGTTACAAAACACTGCTATTCAATCAGGTGTTCAAGATGAGATTAGTCTAAAACAATCAGGCATAGCAACTGCCGCAGGTTTTGGTTTTGGTACTATCTTTGGTGCAGGATTTACAGCAGGTGCTTTTAAATTAACAAATAGAAGTTTAACTAAAAATTCAATTAAAAATCTTAACGACATTCACAATTATGGTCAAAGCACTACTAAAGGTGCAAAACTATTTGATGATTTAACTATCACAAACAAATCTAGTAAAGCAGATGTCAATGCTCCTAAACAGGAAAAACCCCCAAAAACTACAAAAGAATACATAAAGAATTTAAGAAATGCTAAAATTAGAGCAGACGATAAGCCACCTAAATTAGCTATCAATGCAACTAAACAAAGAGATGGTGGTTACGAAGCATTTGTCAAAAACAAAATTGCTGAAGTATCAGAGCAGTTAGAAAAGAAAACAATTACTAAAGAACAGATGATAGAAGAGGCTGTTGCTTTAGGGCAAAATAGAAAAAAGTTTGAAAAGTTAGCAAATGATGCCGCTAATTCTGAAGCGTTTGTTAGATTATACGCTACTGTTATTGGACAAGCAGATGACATTAGAACTAAATTTGACACTATAGGTAGACTTTCTAGTGAGTTAAATAGAATAGATTTAGCTGATAATGAAATAGATGACATCTTAAATGAGATAGCAAGAATAGATACAGAGTTAGATTTTACAATTAAAAGAAAAAAGAAAAGTGCAGAGAATGTAGCTAGAGGATTGGTAGCACATCAAGTAGATGCTAAAGGACAAAGAGCGGCACAATTAATTACTGAACCTGAAGACCCTACTTTATTAATTAAAAAGAAAGGTACAAAAGAACAGCAGTTAGAATTTTGGAGAACTGTAGGTCAACTAGGAGATAGAGAACAAATTATATCTGCTATGCAAAATGTTAAAAAGATTGATAGATGGGACATTGCGGCAGAATATGTGAACAACAACTTACTATCTTCGCCTGATACACACATATTAAACATTGTATCTGGTCTTACACAAACAGTTTGGAAACCTGCAACTATGTTATTAAGAGGAGCAAACATGCTTCCAACAGATAGAGTTAGAGCAGGTCAAATAATGAGAGAAGCTCTACACACATTTGTATATCAATTTGCATACACAGGGCATGCTTTAAAAAGAGCAGGTAAATCTTTTTGGGCAGGAAGACCAATACTTGATAGTACACAAATGAAGTATGATAGTAATATTAGACAAGGACAGCTTCAAAGATGGATTAATGAATTTGGTAAAACTTTTACTGATAGACTAGGTATGACAGGTAAAGTTATGCAAAAAGCACAAAAAGTAGTAGGTGCAACTGTTACTGCTCCTATGAGAATTTTATCAGCAGGAGATGAATTTCTTAAATCTATGATGTTTAAAGCAAGAATGTCTGCGGCTATTAATAGTAAAATTATAGATGAAACTCCTGACTTTTCTTTATTAAAAGGTGATGGGTTTAGAAAAAAATACAAAGAAAGAGCATTAGAATTACAATCAGAATTTATAGATAACAAAACAGGTAGAGCAGTAGAAATAGGAAACACTGTAGAAGACAGATTAAATGCACCTCTACACTATGCTAGAGAAGGTTCATACACACAGCCTGCAGGTCAAGTAAACCCTTTAACGGGAAATATAGAAAGTAGACTTACAGGTTGGATATTGTCACAAACAGCAAATAAAGCTAAATGGACTAGAGTATTTGGTCTTCACTTTATTAATACGCCATCAAACTTATTAAGATGGAATTTTCAACATTTACCTTTTTTAGGTAGATACCAATTTCAGATGAGACACTTACTTGCTGAAGCTGATTTACCAGATTTAGACGCAGGTGCTAGTACATTTAAAAAAATAACACATAGTTTAAGTAAAGGTAAACTTGGAAGAATAACTGCACCAGTTAGAAGTGTGTTTGGTAAATCAAGATATTTAAATCCAGAAGCGGCGGCAGAAGCTAATGCTAGAATACAAATGGGTTATCTATTGTGGACAGGAGCATTAGGTCTTGTAATGGCAGGTAAAATTACAGGAGGTGGTGATAGAGATTGGAGAAAGAATAGAGAAAAAACAGCTAACACAGGTTGGCAACCATATTCATGGAAAACAAATGATGGAAGATATATTTCATTAAATAGACTAGACCCTCTATTTACTCCTATGTTTATGGTAGCTGATATTATGGACGTGTATAGTAATTGGGCTAGAGAAACAGATGACTTGCCACCAAGTATTGATAAACAATTAACAGAAGTAGCTATTGGTTCAATCACTATGTTAACAAGAAACATTACTTCTAAATTCTACACTAAAAATATTATTGAATTATTTAACTTTATGTCTTCAGATGACTTTATGAAATCAAGAAGTCCTGAAAGAGCCGCCGCACAGCAAGCCGCACAATTTATTTATAAAGGTATTCCTATGTCAGGTGGTTTAAGATATTTAAACAGAGTAGGTGATGAGTGGGAAAGAGAATTATGGACACTAATGGATAGAATAGGAACTATGAACCCTTCTAAAACATCAGACGCTACTATGCCTAAACGTAATATGTTTGGACAAACGATTGACAGAAAAAGAGGTTGGTTGTTTGGATTAGGTGGCGACACTGGTTTATGGTCTACACCTTTTGCTATGACTAATTTTAAGAACAATGCTACTGCTAAATTCTTAATGGATAAAGAGTTTAATTATTTACCTCCTCCTAAAATAGATAGATACAGTGGTTTCAATTTAAAGAATATGAGAAACTCTAATAATCAGACAGCTTACGATAGATGGTTAGAGCTAAAGAATGACATATATTTAACACAAGAAGGAACAGTAGTTAAAAACAAAAACTACAGTGGCAAGAAATATACACTTCAAGAATACGTTGAGTACATGATTGCAACACCTACAAGTAAACTTTACAAAAATCCTACTGGAGAAGTTGTTGGTAAAGATTATCAAGTTCAACACATTATAGACATGGTTCACGCTGTAGAAGGTGCGGCATATAAGAGAATGATTAAAGAATTTCCTGAAATTATGGAAAGATTTAAACTTCAAAATCAGTTTATAAAAGACGCTTTTAGTGACCAAAAGTCTAAACTTAAAGATTTACTTAACTAACCTTACACTTTTAGTAAACCCAAACCAAAAATTAAGGAAAATCATACATGGCAAATAGTTTTGTACGTTATACAGGTAATAACAGTACAACATCATATTCTATTCCTTTTAGCTATAGAAGCACTGCTGACCTTATAGTTACCCTATCTGGGTCAACTACAACAGCTTTTACGTTAAATGGTGCAGGGACTACTTTAACATTTAATTCTGCACCTGCACAAGATGCGGCTATTGAGATTAGAAGAAAAACATCTCAAGGTACAAAATTAGTAGATTATGCTTCTGGCTCTGTACTTACAGAGAATGATTTAGATACAGATAGTGACCAAGCATTCTTTATGTCGCAAGAAGCGATTGATGATGCAGGTGACGTTATTAAAATATCAAACACAGATTTTCAATGGGACGCACAAAACAAAAGATTAACTAATGTGGCAGACCCTACGGCGGCACAACATGCGGCTACAAAGAATTATTTAGAAAACACTTGGTTATCAGCTACAGATAAAGCTACTCTTACCAATGTTAATAGTAATATATCAGCTATTAATACTGTTAATAGTAACATGTCAGCTATTACTACAACCAATTCTAACGCTACAAATATAAACACAGTAGCGACCAACATTGCTTCAGTAAACACAGTAGCTACAGATATTACTAAAGTAATTGCAGTAGCTAATGATTTAGCAGAAGCAGTATCAGAAGTAGAGACTGTTGCTAATGATTTAAATGAAAGTACATCAGAGATTGATACAGTTGCAAATGCTATAACTAATGTAGATTTAGTTGGTAATAATATTGCTAATGTAAATACAGTAGCAGGAATATCTTCTGACGTTACAGCAGTAGCAGGTATATCTAGCAATGTAACGACAGTTGCAGGTATGAACTCTGCTATAAGTTCAGTAAATTCAAATTCTTCAAATATTAATTCAGTCGCAGGTGCTATTACAAATATTAACTCAGTTGCAGGTGGATTAACTAATATTAATACAGTTGCTACTAATTTATCAGGAGTAAATAGTTTTGCAGAAAGATACAGAGTACAAGCAGGAGTTCCCTCTAGTTCCAACGATTTGGGTGACTTAGTTTTTGATACGACAGCAGGAAAATTAAAAGTATTTGATGGAAGTTCGTATGCACTTGCAGGTTCAAGTGTAAATGGCACTTCAGACAGATTTAAATATGTTGCTACAGCAGGTCAGACAACTTTTTCAGGTGCAGATGCTAATGGTAACACTTTAACTTATGACGTTGCTTCAGGAACAGCTTTTGCAGATATTTATTTAAATGGTGTTAAGTTAGATGCAACAGATTTTACAGCTACTAATGGTACATCAATTGTATTAGGTAGTGGTGCTACAGTTAATGATATTTTACAAATTGTAGCTTATGGTACGTTTACCTTATCTTCATTTAGTGCAAGTAATTTAACTTCAGGCACAATTAATAATGACAGATTACCTTCACCAGTATTAACAGTTAAAGGTGATGGTTCTTCTACAGATGGTGCTATTCAATTAAATTGTTCACAAAATTCACATGGTGTAAAAATTAAATCACCTAGTCATGCGTCAGGTCAAAGTTATACTATGGTCTTACCTACGTCAGTAGGAACAAATGGACAAGTTTTAGCTACCAATGGTAATTCTACAAATCAATTATCTTGGATTGATGCAACAGAAACAAAACCAACAGTAGCAGATGTTTCTCAAACGATTGCACCAAGTACAGCTACAACGATTAATATTACAGGTACAAACTTTGTATCAATACCAATAGTAGAATTTATTAAAACAGATGGTTCAGTTACACTTGCTAATACAGTTTCATTTACAAATGCAACTACGCTTTCAGTTAATGTAACTTTAGCTACAGGTAATTATTATGTAAGAGTAGAAAATCCTGATGGTAACGCAGGAAGAAGTACAAATAATATTCTTACAGCTTCGACTGCTCCATCATTTAGTACGTCAGCAGGTTCATTAGGAACTTTTGCAGGTAACTTTTCAGGAACAGTTGCTACGATTGCAGGTTCATCAGATAGTGCAATTACATTTTCAGAAGTTGGCTCAAATTTAACAACTGCCAATGTAACTTTAAACACATCAACTGGAGCATTAACAACAACAGATTTCGGTGGAGCATCAACTACACCAACTACATACAACTTTACAATAAGGATAACAGATGCAGAAAATCAAACAACAGACAGAGCTTTTAGTTTTACTTCAAGCTTTGGAGCTACAGGAAGTGGGGGATTTAATTAATGGCTAGTACATATTTAACAAGAAGCAAATCATCACCAACAAGTGATAAAAAAGGAACTATATCTTTTTGGGTTAAAAGAAGTAAAATTACACAAGAACAATCTATTATTCAATCAGGTTCAGGTAGCATTGACAGTAATATTTATTTTAATGG
>Ga0070750_10001704_pt1 | contig 12253 bp, 25 predicted proteins | sample VirMetDEL_Nov_24_FD_77013 | JGI IMG/M metagenome (GOLD analysis project Ga0070750, IMG submission 77013) | Aqueous microbial communities from the Delaware River and Bay under freshwater to marine salinity gradient to study organic matter... | ecosystem: Environmental > Aquatic > Marine >...
ATACTTGCACGAGTAATTGTATAATTGTTTTGTGAAACATCTAGGAATGCAATTTTACTTTTACGGCGTAAAGCTAGTAGGTCTTCACCAAATGTATCAAGCGACCACTGTGCGCCTTGGAAAACAATATCTGAAGAAGAAGCAGGGAAGTTCCAAGCTTGTTCACCACTCCAAACACCTGCACCATAGCCCAATCCTTGAATATCATTAGCAGGTTCATTTGGTATTAAAAGATTTATTTTTTAGTTGTTTTTTTTTTGACTGTAAAAAAAAAAAAAAAAAGTACTAAATCAAAAGTACTTAGTACTGATTGCCGTTTGCAGCCTGTGGGCGCGGCGTTTTCAGTACGGAAGGCATTTTTAAAAAAGGTACTGAGAATAAAAAAAAAAGTACTGCAGTACTTTTCAGTACCAAAGGCAGTACCTTTTAGCATAGCCCTATTTGCTGTAATTGCCTATTTTTTTTTAAAAGGTACTAAAAGGTACTGGCGTTATTTTCTGTAAATCAATTACTTAAATGTTTTTTTACTCTTAATAGTACCTTTTAGTACTAAATTTTTTTTAAAAAACAAAAAAGGCTTAAGTAGTAAAGGCGTTTTTTTGGTGTGGAAAACTTGGCAGCGGGGCATAAAAAAAGCCCGCATTAAAACGCGGGCCAACAGTCAACAAAGCACATTTAAAAAACGTGCTTTGTTTTAGTGTTATTCAAATGCTATCAAAATATACTGCGTACCATTGGCTTTGTATTCCAGTCCGTATTTATCGCGGTGGGCTTTGTTGGGGTTGCTTACTATGCCTTTGGTTAGGGTGCAATAGTTTCTTATCCATTCGTAAAAGGTGCGGCTCTTTAATTCCTGATTGCGGCCATATTTAAAGGCGCCATTTTTGCCGTATTCATTTACAAATTGAATAAACGCCGCTTTTTTGTCTAGGCGCAAATAATAGCCAGCAATTTTACTAAGTGGCTCGGTGGCATCGCCAAATTTTTGGCCACTTGGTACTGGCTGTATTTCTCGGTTGCCTTCGCCTGTAATGGCGTTGTAGGTGGTTGTTAAATCTTCTATAAATTCCAAAAAATCGCGGTCTAAGTGGTCGCGCTTTGTTTTCTCTTCTAGCGCTATACTTTCGCTTTTTACAAAGCCATTAATAAACCAGGCTTGTAAGCATTCAAGCATAAAAAAATCAAAGTCGGCCCAGTCGTCGGCGCTCCAGTCTTTACTAAAAAACCAGCACTTAAACTCCTGGGCGGGGCTTAATTTTTCGCTGTAGTATTGGCATAATTCAAAGGGCCAAAATCTATCTTTCGCGCTGGGCGTGTCAATCTTTAAACTTTGGTTTGTAGTGAATAATAGCTTTACATCTTTATTGTAGGGCTCTTCGTGGTTTCTGTGGATCTGTATGCCTTCTGTTATGTCATTGAAAAACATATCTATTGGCACGTATTTTCGAAGGTCGTTAATTATTGCCGTGCTAGTGTCAAGGCTGCAAAGGCGCCAGCGCTTGGGGTCGCGCACGTCAAATTCCTTTCCGTTTAATTCCTTAACGCCTGGGCCTATGGCGTTAATTAATCCTTTGCCTAAGAGGGTTTTTCCTGTGCGGCCTTGGTCGTCGTCAATTGCGCTATCTATTAATAAGACTGCGCGCCGCTTGCCTTCGAAATGTGTATGCATTAAATAGCCTAAGGCGCTCTTAAGGTGTTTAAGCCTTTGCGCGTCAGGTTGCCAGTTGTTGGCCGTATCTAAGCGCCCGCTTATGCGTTCAATAAATTGGGGCCATATGCGGCGGCCTTTGTGCCCAGGTGTTGGCATGGGCCGCGGTAAAATTTGGCTGGCCCAAATGTAGCCTGGTAGATCTTCATACTTTACTGGCTCTATGCCTTGGGCTGTTACCTGAGCCGCTTGGTCGCTGTAAAAAATAAAGGCAGCGCTTTGGCTGTGGCTCACAAAATCGCGGGCGGGTAATAAATTACGATAAAGATTATTTGTGCTAAACAATGAACTTTCGCGCCTTATGAAATAATTTATTATTTTTTCGTGGTCGGCTTGGCTAATATCCAAACTAGTGGCATATGGATAAACAAACTTTTTGTTAGCTATAAGCGCGTGAAATTGGCGTATGACCTGGCGCTCGCTTACTTCTTCAATTATTTTGCCGTTTGTGATCTTAACCAATAACGGTTTGCCGTTGGCTTCGTAACCGTAATAACCAAGTATATTAATAAATTTATATAGGCGGCTATCGTTTACACTTACTTTTTTTATGCCTTCGGGTATGCTTACGCCGTTGTCATTTCTTACAAAATATTCATTTTCTAAAAATTCAAAGCGCTGCGAGCCAAAAAGTTTATTAAAAGGCGTTTGCTCTGTAATTTGTAATTGAGCGCTCATATTTTTTGGCTTTTACCATTGGGCAAAATTTTTAATACTTCGCGCACAAAATCGAGGCGGGCCTGGGTATTTTTTATGCTTAGCTGGTAAACTATTTCTTTTTTTGCGTGGGCGTATGGCTCAAGGCAATTTGCGGGCAAATCAAAACTAAATATGCCGTTTACATATTGACCGCCAATTTTATAACTGGCTATTGCAAAGGCGTTAAAAATTAAAATCATTTTTTTAAGTGTTTAATAAATAAATCTGTTAACTCGCTATTAGCTTTAATTTCTAGCTGCAAGGCTTCGTTCTGCATCGCATGAATTAAATTTAATTCGCTAAATGCGCGGCGTGTGCGCTCCAGTTCATTAGTTAGGCGCTCGTTTTCTTCTAGTAACTTTTCAGTTACAAAAATTTGAGTTGATAACTGTTCCAGGTGTCGGGGCTTTATTGTTTTGGCTTTGCTCCAGCGCTTATATTTAACCAGCGCGGCGCGGGCTAATTCAGTATAATTAAGCATGCTTAAAAAATTCTATCAAATTATTGTAAATAATTTGCGGCTCGTTTGCTTCCATTCTGCTTAATTCAATATGACCTTTTAATTTATGCTTAATTACGCAAGTAATTTTATGCGTATTGTAGGTAGTCATTATGTAAAGATTGCAATAAATTACTTTACCATCTTTGGCTAATTGGTTTACTTTATTTGCTAAATTAAAATCTTTCATTTAATCACATTTAAAATATTGTAGGCCAATACTACTAATTTGTTTTGCTCGTATTCATCTCTTAACCGTGCCAAGTATGGTTTACTATATTGCTGGTTTTCTGTGGCTTCTACTGCAATATTTATAATCCTGTCGCATTGTGTTTTGTAATAATGCTGGCCGTGTCCTTTTAAAGTATTCATATGCTAAAATCTTTTTTAATTTCTTTTTGAAAATATCCATAGCCAAAACAAAAAACCGTGTTACAACCTATTAATACTATGTGTAAAAATGCTCCGCTATTAATTGCAAATAAGCCAATATGGCCAGCAATAAATAAGCTAATAATAATAAAGAAAATGCTCCAGTATAAAAGCCTGCCATTTAATTTAATCATGTTTTTATATTTTATTGTTTAATAAATCTCGTGGGTTTTCAATTGCAAATGCATTACATAATTTAATTGCCTGATCCAATCGCATGGCTGCAGGATCTTTAATGCGCCGCCATAATGTGGTGCGGCTAATATCAAGCCTTTGGCAAATTTTGATTTGTGCGCTTTCGCTTAAATTGCTTGTTAATTCTCTAAATAATTGTGATGGCATCATATTTTTTTATTTCAAATTTGAAACAATACTAAGAAAAAATTTCAATATTGAAATAAAAGGCAAAAAAAATTTAGATATAAAAAAAAGGCATTAAGCCTTTTTTAAAGTGTCCAAGTGTGCAAAAATGCTTTATTTGGTCAACTTTTTGTTTTTTTCAAAAGTTCTTAAACCGCCAAGGCCTAACATTCCCAATAATATGGTAAGTAAATGATCCATGGCCAGCGCGGGGGGTAAAGTAATCGCCTGGTTGGTGTTAAGAAGTAACCAGGCTAAAAGATCGCGCAATATGAAATTATAAGCCAAGGCGCTTGCACAGATCCAGCCCACCGCGGGGCGCCAGCCTGCTAAAAAAATATTGCGGTGCTTGGCTTCCTGTTTGTTAAGTTCAATTTGAGCCTTGGCCAGTGCTGTTAATGCTTCGCGGCGCTCGTCGGGCGTTTGCACGAATTTATCAATATTGGCCGCTGCGCTGTCTAGTAAATTGGTTGCGCCGCTGCTTACCAGGCTGCCAATAAATTCAGCGACTTTGGCCATTAGATCTTTTTTTAATGGCTTTTACTTGCAGCAATTTGTGCCATATGCTAATAACTACTAAAATAACACCAAATGCTGCGCCCGCGAATTGCAAATAATGGTTTAAAACTTCAATGGTTGGAGTTATTATGCTAAGTAATACGCCAATAATGCCGCGGTCGGTGTCTTTCATTTTTTAAATTTCACTTGGTGTAAATTCCTCAGGTAATTGCTTTAGTAATTGCATATTGCTATGCGTGTATTTTATATGAACTTTTACCGCGTATTTTTCGGCATCTTCAAATGATCTCAAAGGCTTTGCCCAGGTAGTAGTAATGCCGTTGTAATTTTCGCCTACGTCTACTTTATCAATATAGTATTTGACTTGATTATAATTGCCTATGTAATACATCAAACGTAAATGTTAAAATAATCATTAATGTTCGTATTAATACCATTGATATCACTTAATTCATTAGGATAAAGGATAACCTCTTGAAATTCATGATTCACAGGTCTCGTACCTCCCGTATTTACAGACCCTAAGGTAAATCCCCTAAAGTCTCGATTAGCTGGAGTATTAGCACTTAAAATTTCTTCGCTGTTATCCTTGTAAAATTTTGAAATACTATTTGGAAAATCAAAAATAGTATTAAAAACGTGTTGGTTAGTATCAATATTACCATCCGTTCCGTTAAAGCCCGCCTGAATAAAATAATTAACCGGCGAGCTACCGTCAAATAATAACCTTGCTTCTAGATTTTGATTTGCCCACACACCAGCAAACGCCTGAGGGGTTAATGTGTTTGATTTACCTATATGAGTAATAGACCACGGCTGAGCTATTCCGTCTGCAACATCAAGGCTAACCGTATTCATCCAATTCGAGCCGTCAAAATTAAGCGAAGGCTTTGAATTAACCACGTTTAACGAGCCACCAATTACTATCTGCGGTTGGGCACTTGCTGAACTTTGTTCTAAATCTAAACCTAAAGAGTTTAGAGTTTGGTCGTACCATGTAACCACATATCCATCGTTGCTACCAATCCAACTACCCAAAGTAGTCCCCCCACCATCTGAAGAATTTAAAGAAAGTTCATTATTTGAATCTGGATAAAAGTCTTTTTCTGGCTGTCCTCCTGTGTCTTTTCTTATTCTAACTAGCGGGCCGCTATATGTACTGCTTAATAGTCTAACACTATAAGCTGCGGCGGCTCCTGGGTAATCGTCTAGTAAAAATGTTGCGCTGCTGGCTGTTGCGCTGTGATCTGCTCCAAAAGTATTAGCGCCTTGTGCTAAATAGGGCAATTGTGCGGCGCTGGTCGTGCCAAATGTTGCGGCGCCTTGTGCAAATTGTGGGCTTATGGCTAAGGCCTGGCTTGTTGTGCCAAATATGCCGCGGCCTGCTAGGGCGCCGCTTATGCCGTCGCCAAAAAATATATTTTTACTTAAGCGTATGCCAGCGGTTAAGTTTAGCCTGCTTTTACCTATTCGCACAATTAATTTTTATACTTCAGGATCAATAATAACCTCAAGCGCTGCGGCTTCAAATTTTACAGGGCTGCCAGCGCTAATAGCTAGCGAACTCGTAAGGGCGCCGCTAAATCTGAGCGTGCCGCCTGTGGCTGCGTCATATATCGCGAAAAAATCGGCGGTTGCGCTGCCTGCTGCGCTTGCTGTTATTTCAATTTCGGCGCTGTTGGTTATTTTGCGCTGATCGCCTGTGCCTGCACCTGGTGCGCCAAATCCTGCGGCATTTCTTGTCGCTGCGCCTGTTATAGTACTGGTAATTTCTGAGCCTGCGCCTTGTGGATCTCCATTAAATAAAGCCACATATGAAGTAAATCCTGTGAATGTTGTATTTCTAAATACATTTAAAAATGCGTCGGCTTGTGTGCTTGTTAATCCCATTTATTTATTTTTTAACTGAATTGCATTATTTGAATATTTTCGCCGCCTGTGGTTTTTATTTCAAATTGCCCGCCTATTACTTCGCCTGGGTAGACGTCAATGGTAAATGTTTGATCTTTTGGAATTACCAAGCCGTTAACTGTGGCGGCATTGGTGTTGCCGTTGTTGCTAAAAATTATAGATCGGCAGCCGCTTTGTGGCACGAATACTTCATTGTTGCCGAATAACTGGGCGTTGCCCATTGGTGCGCGTTGTATGCTCATTTTTTAAGTATAAAAATTTTCTGTGTAAAGTTTGTATTCCTCATTACGTCGGCGCTGTAGGCCTGCAAATGGCTTGCCTTTGCTCGTAATATAACTTTGTGTCCACCACTGGCCCAAATTGTAATTTTTGCCGCCAAAATTAACCGTTTGCGCTCCGTTTACTAACTTAGCTAAATTGCTGCTGCCGCCTGTGTTAAAGGCATGGCTTACCAGGGCATCGAATTGCCAGGGCCTAAGATCTACCTTAATATTTTTTAAAACCCAATTTTCGGCCGCCTGTATGTCTTGGGCCAATAGTTTTTTGCCTTGTGCTTCGGTGATGCGTTGCCCAGGCTTAACGGTTGCCGTGTGTCCGTATCCTATAGTCAAAGTGCCTTGTATTGGATCGCCTGGCATTATATATTTTGCGGGGTTAAAATCATCGTATGCGTAAGGCAAAAAACCTTCGTGCCCAGCTATAAAGTCTATGCCTGCGGGTGTTGTTTTCATTGGGTTAGTTCTTTTGAATAATAAAAGAAATAAAGCCGTTGCAAATAATATTTTAACTGACTGTTGCACATTAACCTACTTTAAAAAATTCTTGGCTTTGTCCATCGTTAAAAGTTACAATCCAAAAATTGCTAAGTTTTGTTTTATACCTAAGTGTAAAATTTGGCCTTACTTCAAACCAAATCATTCTTTTGTCGCCTGTGTCTTGCACCGCGTTTATTACGGTGCCAATTACTTGGCCGCTTTTAGGTATATAGTTGTTTTGGGTGTTGGCGTCTTTAACGGTAAAAATGTCGTTTTCTCTAGCGTTGGGCTTTTGTGTAACTTGTAGCGGGTAGCCTTTTTTATCATATACCCACTTCACTGGCATACCTTTAAAATTACCGCCGCCAAAAGCAAAAGGCGCTCCAAAAGTATCGCCAGGCAATGGGGCGCTGCTGCCTGCTTTTCTTAATAGAAATATGAGCAAAGCAATTAAACCGCCTTTTATTAGTAGATCGTTATTTTTTTGGCTAGGCATTTAATTTAAATTATTGTGGTGTTTTTACAATTAATGTAATCCAGCCATCATTTTTTAAATCTTGTTCAAATTTCTCTGCGTCTTTTAATTCTAAATATTGCGCTTGTGCTGGTTTTTGGCCTTTCTTTTTTGCAAATAATACAGTATATGGCAAAGGATCTTGCCAACCATTTAACCCACTAAATTTTGATTTAAACAACAAATAAGCGCCTAGTAATAGTAGTATATTTTCTGTTTTCATGTTAAGAATTTAAAAGCTGTTGTTTTATTAGGTTGTAAGTGCTAGCGTTTTCGGGCTTTGCTGTAAATCGCTGCAGACCTTCAAGCACTTGCAAAAATTCTTTGTCATATTCAAATAAAGAAGTAATGGCCGCATTGACGCGGCCCTCTACTTCGGTATTTATATGAGCTTGGTGTGTATCCGTGCCGTTTACTATTGCCGCGCCTTGTGGGTTGCCTTTTACCATTCCAATAAAGTGGCCCGCTAGCGCTGCAAGTTCGCCCGCGCCGTTGGGTTTGTTTAATTGGTTGGCTAATAAGGCTTCGTACCATTTAGGTTCCTGGGCTTCCTTAGTGCGTCTTAATTCGTCTTTAAGGTCGCGGATCTCGTCGCGGTATTTTAATTCCATCGCCCAGCGGTCGTTGATTAGGTCCTCGCGGTTGATCCCTTGCGGCTGTGCTTGTGCGCCTATGGCCTGGCCTTGTGCTGCGTCTGCTTTTACAAAATAGAAAGTTTGATCTTTTACGCCGCCGTTGCTTTTTTGCTCGCGTGTTTTTTCGCTAAAAATGCAATACATTTTTTCGCCAGGCATTAAGGCATTAAATAAATCTGTAAACTCCCTTTGCGCGGCTTGTACGCTGTTACCTTCACATTCGCCAATTAATCGGCGGTTGTTGGTGTGGGTGTCGTATGCGTTAAAATTGGTTAGCTTTTTACTGCCAATAACATTATTTAAAACATAGTCAAGGCTGGATATATAGGCGCTCATAGTGTTGTAATTATTTGTAATATACTTCCAAAACTAGCGTTTCATTAATACTTACGCCAGTACCTGCGTTTAAAAATAAAAATGACTGCTGCCAATCTATTTCGGGCGCACCGCCTAAATAAACTAGATCGTTATTAGCTTGCTCGCTTGCGCTGCTAGTTAAAAAGCTACTAGCTGCCATTGCGTCAATTGGTCTTGTAACGCCGCGACCTTTAGGGCTCAGGGTAATATTGCAACTTAGTAAACCAGCAATTGCAATTGGTGTTTTTCCGTCGTTGTCCGCTGTAATTGCTTCCTCAGGTAATACTCTTATTGCATAAATGCTTTTGCCTTCCAATTGGCTTTGACGACCAAATTTATAAGTTTGGCCCGCTGCTGGGCTGTTGGTAACTTCTACAGTTACCTGGCTGCTGTTGTGAAGGATAAATTTATCCATAATTTATTTAGTTTTTAAAAAGGGCGCCATATGGCCAGGCGCCCAGGGTTAAATTAAAATTTACTTAGTAGATCCGTTTACTACATAATAGCCTCTTAGATCTAGCACCAAATAGTTTGTGTTACTGTCTGGCTCAATATCAGCTTTACCGCTTGCAAGGTTTACGGTAAACTCATTTTTCTTAGATCCATCTAGGTAAATATCCATTGGATAAGCTGCGATAAATCCAGCGCCAGGGCCTATACCATCTAAAGCAATTGTACCAGGTGAGTAACCGCTAAGTGTGCCGCCTTGTGAAGTTGGAACAAATCTGAAAATATCAGTTTTAAATTCTGCATTTACCAAGGTGTTAACTTGAAAAGTTAAATCGCCGCCGTAAATGGCGCCTATGTCTGCCGCTGCGTCTGCTTCGGTGCTGTTTTCGTTTGTGAATAGTGGGCCTTCGTCGATTGTGTCGGCTGTGGCGTTTGTCCATCTTAGGCCAATATGAGTTACTTGGAAACCATCGCTTGGGTTTAGTCTTGACTCAAAGCCGCTGGCTATTACTGACTGATCCGCCAATATTGGCAATTTAAATTGTGATTTGTTGTTGGCTAATGCCACTACTGATCTTAATGAAGTTGGGTAGGCTTGGCTTCCTTTCATTTTTGCCGCTTCCCAAATCTGTGCTAAATTCATTTTTTAGGTTTTTTTTATGATTGAATAAATTAATATGCGTCAGGGTAACCGCCTGTAATGCTTTCGTCCTCCATGTATCCGTTTATAGAATTGTCAAGGCCGTTCGTTTTTACGTCTGTGTCGGTTGTGTTGGTGTCGGTTGTGTTGGCTGGTGCTGTTGATGTTGTGCTTACCGCTTGGTAAAGATCAACTACGCCGCTGGCTGCAAATCCTAAGCCCGCCGCTTTTACGATGTCGCCTTTCATTTTTTTGTAAATGTAGCCGCCGCCAAGTACTTTAATTGCTGCCTCAAGATAGTTAGTATATTGAGGGCCTGCAAAACTTGTGATAGGTGATAATGCGCCGCTTTCGCTTAACATAGTACCGCCAATTAATCCCGCGCCTACGCCTGCGGCTTGGGTTAATGTTTTTCTGTCTGTGAATTTAAATTTCATGGTATTTTAAGTTTCTAATTTTTAGATTTTTTTCATTCCGCTGGCTCGTGAAATGATCGCCTGCTTTGCTTTTTTGTCTTTTGCAATTTGTCTGTTGTAGGCTTGCACTTCGCGGCATTTTCTTTCCCAGTTTTTCCAGGTGTCTAATGATGCGGTTTGCTTTGGTTTTCTTGGTAAGTTTCTAAGTTTTGCCATGGTTTCGGGCTTTTAAATGTTTATAAAGTTTTTAATTGATTAACTGAGTAATAAGGCCGCTGCTATGCCTAGCGGTAAAATTGGGCTTTTTGTTGCGCTTGTTGCTTGCGGGCCTGGAGGTAAAGCTGTTGTACTTGTGGTTGTTTTAGGCTCTAAAAAATCGGTGGCTTTTACATCTTCTAAAAGGCTCGTTTCCTCATTCAAATATTTGATTAAAGCTAATATGGCGCCTATTACAGCTACTGTGCCTGATCCTGCTGCAGTTGCGCTTGCTGGCTCGCCTAATTTGCTTCGGCTCCATAGTTTTTTTAACTCTTGGCTTTGGTCGCTCTCTTTTCTTTTTGCGTCATTAATTACTTCCTGGGCTGCTGCTCTAGCGTTGGTAATTGGCGCTTTGCTTTGGCCTGCTCTAGCGCTCAAATAAACATTGTAGTAATTACCGCCTAGACTTTCATAAATGGCTTTTATTTTTTGCCTGGTGCCATTACTAACTTTGAAATAATTTGTTGCCAGGTTTCCCCAGTTATTTTCGAATGCATATAAAAAAATCAGCCTAGCGCCTCGCATGGCTAATTTAACAGGCACGGGGCTTAACCTGCCAAATGATAGGCCGCGGCCAATTTTTTTAGATGCCGTTAAGCTCGCGCCTTTTAAGCCTTTGTTTATTACTTCCTTAATAAAGCTGGCAGGTGTTGGCATAACTCCAACTTGAGCGCCAATAGATCTTAATGCAGTCATTGTTTTGTAATCGTTTTTTTTAAAGTATGGTTTTTCCTTATTGAATTGATCGTAAACCGCGTCAATTATTACGCCGTTTTTTGTTATTACGTAAATGTGTGCCGCGTTCATTTGCGCGGGGTTATATCTTACCAGGCGGTAAAAGCTAGGAATGCCCAGGCAATTTAAAATTGCTGTGGTAAAAAGTGCGTAACTTTTACAGTCGCCGCCTTGGCGAATAAGTGCAGCGGGTAATTTTATTATTTGCTCCTTAAAACCATCGGCTTTATATGGTACTTGGTTGTGCAAAAATTCCCAAATATTGCGCGCGGTTTCTTGCTCGGTTTTTCCTTTAAACATATGGGCCACTTTGCAAAGCTGATCCATTGCTTTTTTTTCGTGCCGCCTTACCTGGTTAACTATTTGGTTTATGGTAGCGCCTTGCTTTTTATGCAGCGAGTTAATGCCAGCCAATGGCACTAAATTTTTAATATGTTCGCTATTGATAAACATATGTATAGTCTACTGGTATTTTGCCGCTAGTAGTGTTTAAAGTGCCTTTTAGACTTACCGTGTTAAACTTAGCGCCTCGCGCCAATTGGTAAATAACATTGGCGGCGCCTATGCCTTTGGCTGTAAAATTGAGTTCTAGATCTGTCCAGCCTGGGTTTAACGTTATGTTGGTATCGCCTACATATTGCGCTATTTGGTTGCCATTAACAAAAATGCTAAGGCCAGCGCGTGGAATTTTTACTAGTGTGTTGGTTGGGTTGTATATTCCAAAATTTGGTACCAGTTTTAAGCCTTGGAATGTTTTTACCTTAAAGCCGTTAAATCTATAGCTAAATTGATCTACTGCAGCGCGGGCGCGTTGGTTTAGGAAGTAAAAAATAAGTAAAGCAGGTAGTACTATTTTTTGCAACATTGCCGCAATATAAAAGCGGTGTGTATTTTTAATTGGTTGTCTTTTATAGCTTTACATAACTTTTGTTAATATTAAATCGATTTCGTTAGGATAGTATAAATCTTTGCGCTTATTAGTGTACCAAATTGCATACATAATGGGCAATTTTTCCTTTATACGTTTTTTAAATGTTGGATGACTAATATTTAGCTCCTTGCAAAGTTCTTTTGCGCTTTTTGCTTGTCTTATTTCCATTATTTACCGCTGAAATTTGATTGCAATTTATTAATTTTTTGTTGCCGCATTTGCTGGCTTGGCTGTGGCGTGGTTTGCTTTCACTATTCTATACATATATAAGATACCATACAAAGGTTTTTTATTTATACCAGGCAAGCAATTTTTTTGCATCAAAATTTATTTTGAGATCAAATTTTAAACTAAAAAAAAATGCTGTGGATAAAGTGGCATTGATAGGTTTTTTTTTTGGCTGTGTTTTTTTGGCCTGTAAAAAAAAAAAAAAA
>Ga0070750_10001706_pt1 | contig 12243 bp, 16 predicted proteins | sample VirMetDEL_Nov_24_FD_77013 | JGI IMG/M metagenome (GOLD analysis project Ga0070750, IMG submission 77013) | Aqueous microbial communities from the Delaware River and Bay under freshwater to marine salinity gradient to study organic matter... | ecosystem: Environmental > Aquatic > Marine >...
ATATGGAAAAATATAACTATATGTTGGGACAGATACGAACGTATCAATATATTATTCAGGAGATATCTAGCCTGCTAAAACAAAAGGAGCAAAATGACAAAGACGGAACAATCATCAAAATCAACAGAGATTCCTAAACATAGGAATGCACTCATAGAAAAATACGAGAAACAACCGGAAAAGACAGTAACAACAGAAGCCACAAAGCTTCCCAAACCTACAGGTTGGAGAATGTTAGTACTGCCTTTTAAAATGAATGAAAAAACTAAAGGTGGATTAATATTAGCAGAAACATCTTTAGAGAAACAACAAGTTGCATCGCAGTGTGGACTCGTTCTTAGAATGGGACCGGATTGCTACAGAGATAAAGAAAGATACCCAGAAGGTCCTTGGTGCAAGGAAAAAGACTGGGTGATCTTTGCAAGATATGCAGGATCAAGAATAAAGATAGAAGGGGGTGAAGTTAGAATGTTAAACGACGATGAGATTCTAGCGACCGTGGATAACCCAGAAGATATCATCCACGAATTTTAACATAGGAGGAAGCTATGCAAGCTGAAGATAAAACAGTCGACATTGATACATCAGGCCCTGGTGCTGAAGTTCAATTAGAAGAAAATAAGAAACCAGAAAATGAAACAGTTGAGGTTCAAGATGAAACAACTACTGAAGACAACGTTAAGTCCGATGATACATCTGAGAAATCTGATGAGCAGTTGGATGTTCAAAGTGAAGAACAAAAGACAGAGAAGAAGGAAGAAGTAAAAGAAGAAGAAAAAGACGAACACGGTAAGTACAGTGAATCAGTTCAAAAAAGAATTGCTAAACTGACTAAAAAAATGCGTGAAGCTGAAAGACAAAGAGAAGAAGCTTTAGCATTTGCTAGAAGAATACAAGATGAAAATAAATCTTTAAATTCTAGAGTGAACGTTTTAGATACAGACTATGTTGCTGAGATGGAAGGCCGAGTCAAATCTTCTTTATTAGCGGCTCAACAAAAGTTGATTGCTGCTAGAGAATCTGACGATAAGAAAGCAGAGGTGGAGGCATTAACTGCAATATCTCAGTTAGGTTATGAGCAAGCAAAAGTTGCTGAACTCAAAACTAAACAAGAGATGGAGAAGAAGGTTGCTGCCGAAAAACCTAAAGAACAAGCACAACCTTATCAACCAACGGTACAGGCACCTGATCCAAGAGCAGAGGAATGGGCCACTAAAAACGATTGGTTTGGTAAAGATAATGCTATGACTTATACTGCTTTTGATCTTCATAGGAAACTGACTGAAGAAGAAGGTTTCGATCCACAAACAGACGAATATTATAAGGAAATAGACAAAAGAATAAGACTTGAATTTCCTAATAAATTTGATAAACCTGTGGAGAAGACGACAAGTAAACCTACACAAACCGTTGCATCTGCAACGCGTAGTCCAAAGACTAGTCGCAGATCGGTAAAACTCACACCAAGCCAAGTAGCAATCGCTAAAAAATTAGGTGTGCCACTAGAAGAATATGCGAAACAACTGATAAACACGAAGGAGGTATAGGCATATGACAAATAAACAACCAACTCGTGCGAGCCAAACAAGAGAAAAAACCGAACGAAAAAAAGTTTGGACTCCACCATCGTACTTAGATACACCCAACGCGCCGGACGGATTCCGACACAGATGGGTCAGGACTGAAGTTCTCGGGTACGTCGATACTAAAAATGTACAAGGAAGATTAAGATCCGGGTACGAGTTAGTTAGAGCAGACGAATACGGCGAGGATGAATATCCAGTGATCACGGAAGGCAAATATTCTGGGGTTATCGGGCACGGAGGCCTTGTGCTGACAAGGGTACCAATTGAGATCGCGCAACAGCGTGCAGCTTACTACGCTAATTTAGCTAGTGAAAACGTTGAAGCAGTAGATAACGACCTCATGAAGGAACAGGACAGAAGAATGCCTATCAATATTGATAAGCAGTCTCGTACAACCTTCGGTGGCAAGAAAAGTTAATTTTTTAACGATTCAAACCAACGATTAAACAAACTAAGGAGAAACGAAAATGGCAAACGCGTCATCAACAGGTTTCGGATTGAAACCTTTAAAGAAAGCGGGTCAGAATAGAGATGCCGGTGGATTAGGAGAATATCCAGTAGCAGCGTCTGCGACGGCTATTTACAACCAAGACTTGGTTGCAATGGCTAACTCAGGCACAGCAGCAGTAGCTGCAGCAGCTACGGAGAACAACCTAGGTTCACTTAATGGTGTTTTCTTTACGAACGCTTCGACAAACAAGCCAACGTTTCAAAACCACTTATTAGGCTCTAACACAGCAACTGATATTGTGGCGTTTGTAACTGATGATCCACATCAGATCTATGAGATCAGATCTAATAATTCTGGTGCATCAGCGCAAACTGACGTTGGTAATACAGCTGAGATCTCTTACTCAGCGGGTGCAACTCCTAATTACATATCTAAAACAACTTTAGATGACAGTACGTTAGGAACTACATCTCAACAATTAAAAATTGTTGGTGTAAGTAGAGACATCGATAACGATGATCTTACATCAGCAAATGTTGTATGGAGAGTCGTGATAAACGAACACTTCTTCAAGCAACATGCAGGTATCTAATAGGAGGATAAAATTATGGCGATATCACGTAATCAACTAGTTAAAGAACTAGAGCCAGGATTGAATGCCCTATTCGGCCTGGAATACAAAAGGTATGAAAATCAGCATGCTGAGATTTATACTACAGAGTCATCTGACAGAGCTTTTGAAGAAGAAGTTATGTTGTCAGGTTTCGGACAAGCGCAAACAAAACCAGAAGGTTCTGGTGTAGCGTTCGATAGTGCTCAAGAAACTTTCACAGCGAGATACACTCACGAGACAATAGCTCTTGGGTTTTCAATCACTGAGGAAGCAGTTGAGGACAACCTTTACGACAAACTAGCTTCAAGATACACGAAAGCTTTGGCTAGATCGATGGCAAACACAAAACAAGTGAAAGCGGTTAACCCGTTAATTCAAGGTCTTCCTTCAACGGACAACTTTGATTCAGGTGATGGTGTTTCTTTATTTAACACTGCTCACACGACAATAGCGGGATCATTTAAAAACACTTTAAGCACGCAAGCTGACTTAAACGAAACTTCATTAGAGCAGTCGTTAATCGACATTGCTGCAATGACAGACGAAAGAGGTCTTAAGATTGCTGCTAGAGGTGTGAAAATGATTGTTCCAAGTGAACTACAATTCACAGCTGAAAGATTGATGAAATCTCAAGGCAGAACAGGAACAGCTGACAATGATGTAAATGCTATCGCATCTATGGGAATGGTCCCTCAAGGTTACAGAGTTAATAACTTTTTAACTGACACGGACGCGTTCTACATCATTACAGATGTACCAAATGGTATGAAGTATTTCGAAAGAGCACCTATCACAACTAAAATGGAAGGTGACTTCGATACTGGAAACGTAAGATACAAAGCTAGAGAAAGATACGTATTTGGCGTATCAGACCCTAGAGGTATTTTCGGCGTAGAAGGTGCGTAATACTTACTAAATTAAAATTAAAAGGGGGCTTCCGAGCCCCCTTTTTTTATGATAAAGAAGAAAGGCAACCATGAAAAATTTCCGTGTACAAATCAGATCTAGGGGTTATTACGCCGATTTTAACCTTACATCAGAGGATAATGAAACAGCCTTTGAAAATGCACTAGTTGACAAACTAGGACAAAATGATATTGTATGGGAAAAAGATGGATTTAGTAATCCGTTTAAAACTTGGATAACCTATGAGGAGGTTATAGATGCAACTACAAGTCAGAGACTTATACAAGCAGAAGAGGAGTCTCGAGACAGAATGGGCGGTTCATCAGCGAGATAACCAAAGGTATACTTTGGATATGGTTAGGATTGACAATAAGATAAGAGAAGTTGTTAATCAGATTAAGCAAGAAGAAGCTAAGATTGCTAATCTCGCTAATAAAATAGACGATGCAGCCCCCGAAGTTTCAGTAGCTACTTAGTAAAAAGCTACACCGCGAAAAACGCAACTTCATCACGGGCTCTCTTGCACTCTTTAAAAATCTACTATATAACAAACCCACTATACAATTATTTAAGGATTATAGACGCGTATAGTCGACGGCCTAGAGACTATAATCTGTAAACTAGGAGGATATAATTATGGCACAAACTACGTTTTCAGGACCAGTAAAATCTTTAAGAGGATTTGTTACTGCGGGACCTGATTCGATTGTTAACATCACAGCAGAAACTACTTTAACTTTTGCTGCTCACGCAGGTAAAGTTATCAAAGTAAACGATGCAGATGGAGCAATCACACTTCCAACAATCAAAGCAGATAGCAAAGGTGCTTCTGCTGGAGACAATGACCCTAATGCACTTAACCATTTAGGTGCTGTTTACAAATTTTTTGTAGGCACAGATTGTACGGACTGCGATATTAAAACAGACGGAACTGACAAATTTGTTGGTCACGCAACTGTTGTTAACGTAGCAGACGGAACAAACAGTTCATTTGTACCAGCATCAGCTAACGATGTTATAAGTATGAATGGTGGAACAACAGGTGGCGATAAAGGTAGTACAATTACTATCACGGCACTTGAAGATAACGTTTATTTAGTAGAAGCTATGTTGATCGGTACAGGTACTGAAGCAACACCTTTTGCTAACAGTTAATAGGTAATTAGTGTGGAGCTTCGGCTCCACACTTAATAGGAGATAAAAAATGGCAACATCAGACCAACAGTTTTCTTGTAGAACTTCTGACGGTAGATTTGGTAGAGCAACAGACGCAACAGATGCGTTTATAGCATCAGCTAGAATAACTTATATTCAAGCTGAAGGCGTTGCGAACAGTAATGTTAAAATCTACGATGGAACAGATGCATCTGGGGCTTTAGTATTCGAAGGTAATTGCGGAACTGAAGGACTGGATATCTATGTTCCTGGAAGCGGTATAAGATGTAGAACTGGTATATATTTAGATTTAACTAACACGACATCAGTTACTATCGGTTATACTGGTTAAGGAGGGTAAATGGCTAACACTACCTCTGGTACAGTCGTATTTGACAAAAACTTTTCTATTGATGAAATCATAGAAGATGCATACGAAAGAATTGGGCTTCAAGGAGTATCTGGATACCAATTAAAAACTGCTAGACGTTCTTTAAACATTATGTTTCAAGAGTGGGCTAACAGAGGTCTGCACTATTGGGAAGTGGGCAATAATGATATTACTCTTGTTGCTAACCAAGCCGTTTATACAATCTTTAGATCAACTGGTGATGGCACTTCTGATGCTACAGCCATTTACGGTGTTGATGATATTTTAGAAGCAGTATACAGAAACTCTTCAAGTGTTGATTCACCACTTACGAAAATTAACAGATCTACATATCAAGCTTTATCAAATAAGACAGCTACAGGTACTCCTTCACAATATTTTGTACAAAGATTTATAGATAAAATTACAATTACTTTATACTTAACTCCAGGCACCTCAGAAGCTGGAAATAAATTAAACTTTTATTTTGTAAAAAGAATACAAGATGTGGGTGATTACACGAATGCAACGGACGTTCCATATCGTTTTGTGCCTTGTATGGTGTCAGGTTTATCTTTTTATTTAGCACAAAAATATGCTCCACAAAGAGCACAAGAAATGAAATTGTATTATGAAGATGAATTTAATAGAGCATTAACTGAAGATGGTTCATCTACGAGTACACATATTACACCTAAAACATACTTTCCGGAGATAGGCTAATGGGTAGATTTGCATCAGGTAAATACGCAAAAGCAATATCAGATAGATCTGGATTAGAGTTTCCTTACACAGAGATGGTTAGAGAATGGAATGGATCTTTTGTACACATATCTGAGTATGAAGAAAAACAACCACAACTCCAACCAAGAGCCAAATCAGCGGATCCTCAAGGTCTAAACAGAGCTAGACCAGATAGAACAGAACCAGCTACACCTAATTTATTACCAGGTAATCCATTTAGTTTAACTTCAGGGTCTGCAAATGTAACAGTAAAAGAACCTAACCACGGTAGATCTAATGGTGATACAGTTAGATTTAGAAATGTTGATGGTAGCCCTGGTGGTTTAGCATTTACAGTCTTTGAAAATGCGTCAGGATTTAGTATAAGTAGTGTAACAACAGATACGTATGTGTTTGGTGCAGGATCAAATGCAACGGTAACAGAAGAAGCAGGAGGAATGACAGTAACAGCAGGACCAGTTACTCAGCAAGCATAATGGCAGGAATTAGTTATACCACTTTAGTTACACAAATTAGAAATTACACAGAAGTAGATTCAAATGTTTTATCTACAGATCAATTAGAGAATATTATTTTAAATGCGCAATATAGAATTATGCGTGACATTCCAATTGATGCAGATAGAAAACAACAGTCTGGAAACTTGGTTCCCGGTCAGGAAACCATTAACTGTCCAGCAGGTGCCTTGTTTATAAGAGGCATCCAGGTCTATGATTCCTCATCTGTGCTCACAGGAACTAACGTTTGGTTAGAAAAGAAGGATGTAACATACCTTCAAGAGTATCAACCCGTTACAGGAACCTCTGCAGCACAGGGTAGACCAAAATATTATGCCATGTTTGGTAATGCTACAGGAGATGCAGACACTAATTCTGGACGTATCTTTTTAGCTCCTACGCCAAATACGAATTATAAATTTAGGGTTCATTACAATAAGATGCCGGCGACTTTAGCCTCTGATAATACAACAAACTACATCAGTCTAAACTTCCCAAATGGCTTATTATACTGCTGTCTAGCAGAGACTTATGGCTTTTTAAAAGGCCCAGCAGATATGTTGACACTTTACGAAAACAAGTATAAACAAGAGGTACAGAAGTTCGGTGGAGAACAAATCGGTAGAAGACGAAGAGATGATTATACCGATGGTACCGTAAGAATACCCGTTAATTCACCAACACCATAAGGAGATAAAAAATGGCAAACACATCGGCAATATGTTCAAGTTTCAAACAAGAACTTTTACAAGGTAAGCACAGCTTTGAATCATCAGGCGGTCATACTTTTAAAATTGCATTGTTTGATAGCGACGCTACGTTAGGGGCTTCAACTACAGACTATTCAACGTCTGAAGAAATTACTAATACTTCTGGAACTGCATACACAGCAGGTGGAGCTACTTTAACAAACGCAGGCGTTTCTTTATCTTCAACGACAGCCTTTACAGATTTTTCTGATGTCACTTACAGTTCAGCAACGTTTACAGCAAACGCTGCTTTGATCTACAACACAACAACAAATGGTGGATCAGGTACAACAGATGCAGTTTGTGCGATTGCTTTCGGTGGAGACAAAACTGCAACGAACGGAACTTTCACAATTCAATTTCCTACAGCAGACGCTACGAACGCTATCATAAGATTAGCATAGGAGGACCACTATGTCGGTTCAATCAGGATGGGGTCGATTCACCTGGGGACAAGCGTATTGGAACCGTGATGCTTTACTTGCAACTGGTTGGGGTGCAAAACAGTGGAATGATGGTGAGTGGGGAAATCTTGCAGACGAAACTGTTTCACTAACTGGTGTATCTTCTTCTTTTTCTATTGGTTCAGTTACTATAGTAAGCACAAATATAATTATTCCAACTGGACTCTCTTTTACTGGATCAGTTGGATCTATTTCTCCAGTCATTCCAAAAACTGTAGAACTTGGAAGTTTATCATTTAATGCAACTGTAGACTCTTTAACAACAACTGCAGATGCAAATGTATCATTAACAGGTCAAGCCATAACAGGTGCCAACGGTGTAATTACACCAGCAGATCAAGTAATGGGTTTAACAGGAGTTTCGTTTACTGCAAACTTAGGAACAGCTGTTGCACCGAACGAAGATGTAACTTTAACTGGCCAAGCTATAACTTCGTCTCAAGGAACCGCAGTAGGATTTGGTGGTAGTGTTGTTTTCCCTACAGGATTTTCTATTACATCAGCACAAGGAACAGCAATTGCACCAAACAATGCACAAACATTATCTGGTCAAGAAGCTTCATTCAGTGTTGGATCTTTAGTTGGTTTAGGTTCAGCTGTTGCTGATTTAACTGGTCAAGCTATGACAGGTTCTGTAGGAAGCATATCTCCTGCAGATACGATGGGATTAACTGGTGTATCATTTACAGGTTCTGTAGGATCAATAGATCCAGCAGATCAGGTTATGGGATTAACAGGCGTATCAGCTTCTTTAAGCGTAGGAGCGGTAAATGTATTAGCTTATGCAGATATTGACACGGGCTCAAATACTTCTTATAGTAATGTTTCAACGGGTTCGAATACTTCTTATTCGGATGTTGCAACCGGCTCAAATACGAGTTATAACGACGTAACAGGAGAAGCAGCTTAATATGGCATCGACATATACACCCCTAGGTATTGAACTCCAGGCAACTGGTGAAAATGCGGGAACGTGGGGAACAAAAACAAATACTAACTTACAGATTTTTGAACAAATATCTGGTGGCTACACTACACAAGCCGTATCTAATTCTGGTGATACAACTTTATCGGTATCTGATGGATCAACGGGTGCAACGCTTTCTCATAGAATTATAGAATTTACAGGAGCATTAACAGCAAGTAGAAACGTTACAATCCCCCTTGATGTACAAAACTTTTATATCTTAAAAAATTCAACTTCAGGATCTCAAAACGTTGTATTTAAATATGTGTCTGGAACAGACTCTGGTGTTACGGTTGCAAATGGTAAAACATCTTTAGTCTATGCAAAAGCTGAAGATGGTACGAACCCAACGATTGATTCTGTTGCATTAGCAAGTGATCTTGTTGATGATACTACACCACAATTAGGTGGTAATTTAGATACTAACTCTTTTAATATTCTTATCGATGACGATCACGGTATTAGAGATGAAAACGATAACGAACAACTAGTATTTCAAACAACATCTTCAGCTGTAAACCAACTAGAAATTACAAATGCTGCAACAGGTGGCGATCCTAAATTAGCTGCAGCGGGTGGAGACTCAAACATAGATTTAGCTTTAGCACCAAAAGGATCTGGTGAATTAGTTGTTGGTACAGGATCAGCTGCTGCAACTATTACGACAAGTGGTGCATATGACTTAACTTTAGATACAAACTCTGGAACTAACTCTGGTACGATTACAATTACAGATGGTTCTAACGGATCAATTACAGCTACACCAAACGGAACTGGTGTTGTAGAAATTGGTGGTAATACTAACCCAGGAACTCTACAACTTAACTGCGAGTCCAACTCCCACGGTATAAAGCTGCAAAGTCCGCCCCACTCAAGTTCACAATCTTACACATTAAAGTTTCCTACAGGTAACGTAACAGCAGATAGATTTTTAAAAGTAGACTCAGTAACAGGATCAGGCACAACAGGTGTTGGTCAATTATCTTTTGCTGAAGTATCTGGTGGAACTTCTTGGCAAGCTGTAAAAACTTCAGGTTTTACTGCAGTAGCAGGTGAAGGATATTTCTGTAATACAACATCAGCAGCTTTCACAGCAACGTTACCATCATCAGGAACAATTGGTGATGAAATAAGTTTTATAGATTATGCAGGTACGTTTGATACAAACAATTTAACTATTGGGAGAAACTCACACAACATACAGGGTTCTGCAGCAGATTTAACAGTGTCAACCGAGAGAGCTGGTTTTACATTGGTTTACGTAGACTCGACTCAAGGTTGGCTATTAAAGGATAAATAATAGCTATGTCTGAATATAAAGGTATAAAGGGGTTTCAAGTTACAACCCGTACAGATGATCCAGTTCCATATGCACAAGCATTGGTAGATAATCCTTATGTAGGATCATGGTCTAGTGGTGGCGCTTTAAATACAGCTAGATCTGCTATGGGTTCAGCAGGAGACGCAACTAATAACCTTACCATTTCAGGAGAAACTTCTACTAATGTGGCTAACGTTGAAAGTTATAATGGAACAGCACACACAGAAATTGCTGATGTAAACACAGCAAGAAGAAACACAGCAGGTTTTGGTACATCCACAGCAGCTTATTTAATGAGTGGATATACTGGATCATTTCCAACAGATGTTGAATCTTGGAATGGATCCTCTTGGACTGAAACAACAGAAATAAATACTGGTCGAGCTGGAACTGTAGCTTCTGGAACCACAACAGCCGGACTGTTTGCAATAGGTAATGATGGAAGCGGTAAATTAGGTAACACCGAAATTTGGAACGGATCAGCGTGGACTGAAGTTAACGATACAAATACTTCACGAAATAATGGTGCAGGTTCTGGTGGAACATCAGGATCAACTGCTGCCTTAGTTTTTGCTGGTGACACACCTGCGCCGGCTAGAACTGGAGCAACTGAGGTTTGGAACGGCTCTAGTTGGACTGAAGTAAATGATTTAAACACAGCTAGATTTGAAAGACCCGGAGGATCAGGAACTTCAACTTCTGGTTTATGCTACGGTGGAAACACTACGACGTATGTTACGAACACTGAAAGTTGGGACGGAACGTCGTGGACAGAAGTTAATGATATGGCAACTGGGAGAGGAAAACCAGGAAACACTCCAAGTTCTTCAAACAATACAACAGCTTTAGCTGCAGGTGGAGAATTAACGGCTAGTCCTTCAAAACAATCAATTACAGAAGAATGGGCTTTTACAGGTTTAGATCCATCAACAACACCAGCAGCAGATTATGCTGACGCGATTACTGGAGATTTTTACTACAACTCTACAACAGGACAATTTAAAACCGTAAACACAGGCGGAGCGCCTATTGGTTCTTGGTCATCTGGTGGTAGTTTAAATACGGCTAGAAATAGTTTAGCACCAGCACAAGCAGGCACACAAACATTGTCTTTAGGTTTTGGTGGTGAAACACCAGGAGGAAATTCTGCACTTACAGAATCCTATGACGGAACTTCTTGGACAGAAACTGGAGATTTAAATACAGCTAGACAAGGTGTAGCTGGAGCAGGAACTTATACATCAGCTTTAGCTTTCGGTGGTGGAACGCCTAGTATTTCTGCTTTAACAGAAGAATTTAATGGCACATCTTGGACAGAGTCAGGAGATTTAAATACTGCTCGATATGGTCACAAAGGAGCAGGAACACAAACTGCAGGGTTGGCTTTTGCTGGAACAACTGGAGGATCTAACAGACAAACAGCTACGGAAAAATATGATGGAACATCGTGGACTGAAGTAAATGACTTAAATGCAGGAAGAACTGATGTAGGAAGTCTTGGACCAACTCAATCTACTGCAATGTGCGCTGGAGGTAATACTTCTCCAGGAGCTAATTTTACTAACGCTGTAGAAAATTTTGATGGCACAAGTTGGACAGAAGTATCTGACACCAACGCGAATAAACATAGTGCAGCCGGAGCAGGCACAACAACTTTAGGGATAATATTTGGTGGTAATATACCTAGTGTGACGGCAGCCACAGAATCTTGGAATGGCTCTTCTTGGACGGAGGTTGCTGATTTAGCCACAGCGAGAAGCGCTTTAGGTGGTAATGGAACTAGCACATCAGGAATAGCTTTTGGTGGTAACGAACCCTCAAGATCTTCTGCAACAGAAGAATGGACTGCAGCAGATTTTCTAATTAAGACAGTGACAACAAGTTAATTATGATTTATAAACAAGCAAAAGGAGGAAGCAACTATGGCATATAAATACTGTACAGCGACTAACTGGGGCAAAAACTTTTTCACTCACGAAGAGAGAAAACAGTTTCACCTTTCAGGTCATCCTGGTGAAGTATGGGTTGTAGGCGATAATCTTTATGGTGATCAATGGATCAGTAAAGTAGCTGGTGCGATTAAAACAAAAGAAGAAGCACAAGCTATCGTTACTGCTGAGATCGAAGCGGCGCAAGCTGCATACGATGCATTGTCAGCTGAAGAAAAAGAACTACAAAACAGACCAGTAGTATATAATCTTCCATAGTCCTTAATCTATGGCTAAGTATTCAGATATAAAAGGATTTACAGTTCAAACACTGTCAACGGACACTATTGCGTCTCAAGCGGCAGGTGGTGCTTGGGCCAGTGGTGGAACTATGAATAATGCTAGATATCAAGTTACAGGAGATGGGACTCAAACAGCGGCTTACGCAGTCATGGGCCTTGATACGGATATACGAGCTTATAATGAACACTA
>Ga0070750_10001707_pt1 | contig 12234 bp, 17 predicted proteins | sample VirMetDEL_Nov_24_FD_77013 | JGI IMG/M metagenome (GOLD analysis project Ga0070750, IMG submission 77013) | Aqueous microbial communities from the Delaware River and Bay under freshwater to marine salinity gradient to study organic matter... | ecosystem: Environmental > Aquatic > Marine >...
ACCAGAACCATTACCAGATACATTACTAACAGAAATACTAGAAGGTAGCCTTGCATTAGCCAGCGTTCCCGAAGCTACATTAGAAGCGTTGATACTAGTTATTGAACCACCGTTCAATGCTGCATAGGTACCTGTTAAATTAGCTGCGTTTAATGACGTTAACGCTGTTCCAACTAAGGATGGCAAAGTGCCACCAGATGCTATGTTAGCTGCGCCTAAAGCAGATAAGTTGGCACCATTTCCACTAAAACTTGTTGCTGTCAAAGCCCCTGTTACCGTGGCCCCTGTATTACTGGTTTCTATCTTTTTTGCTCCACCAAAGAATAACTCAGCCGCACCATTTGCGGTGTAGGTAGCCATGTCATTACCACTAGCGTCTTCTATAGTAATAGAGTTTCCTTTAACAAAACCAACGGTACCATTACTAGTAAGAACTAAGTCATTACCATTACCAACGTTAAGATCAACGTTGTCCGCTAAAGTTATATCACCGGTAAACGTGCCACCGGTTGCACCAAACTTAGAATTAAGTTGTGTTTGAATTGATGATGTTGCATCTACAGTTTGAAACTCAGTATTAGTTACTGAACCATTAGCAATAGTTGGTGACGGTATTGATGCGGAATCAATATTGGCACCTGTAAATTGATAGCGTACACTTTCGTAAGTTGCCATTATTTATTTCCCCGTTAATTTCCAACCCGGATCTGCCGCTCCTGTATAAACAATCGTGAACGCCGCGTTGTTTGTGTTTACTGTTCCATTTGCTGTTGCACCAAATATTTTATTTGAACCACCAGCGTTTAAAGTTAAAGGGTTGCTTGCAAACGTTCCGTTTCTATCTAAAAACGATATTTCATCACCTACAGCTAAATTAGTAGTTGGTAAAGTTATAGTACACGCTTGACTAGATGTATTAACCATAATTTTATCTCCAACAAAAGCTGTTGCTGTTGCTGCTGATATCGTACGCCAAACGTTTTGTGATTGATCTAGATCGTGCCATGTGTTAGCAGAACCGTCTGTAACTACACCAGTGTTAGCTGCTGCAAGTAAAACTTTTCTTAGAGGTTGCACAACATGCGTTGCACCAGCAGCTCCAAGTCTCATTGTAATAGTATATTGATTTGAATTATTAATAACAAAAAACATTTTTTGTAAAGCTTGGCACTGTATAATAGTATTTTGACCAGCGTTAATTGTGTTAAGTGCAAATTGTCTTTGTTGGTTATTTGCTGAAGGTACACCACCATCAGCAGAAGTTAATACTACAGTTGCTGCTGCTCCTGATAAATTTAATGTATAAACTCCAGCGATTGCGTCTTCTATAGTATTTGTTAAAGTGTTGTTAGTTGTAGTACCCCACGAGTTTGATTGTTCTCCTGGGTTAATAAGCTCTATGCCTAATCTATTTGAATAACTTGATGCCATATTTTATCCTATACCGGCGTCCATGAGCCGCCTGAACCTGTTGTATCATCTACAGGAGTCCACGAGTTTGCTGGCGCACCTGGTACGTCAGTCCATGTATCTCCTGAGTTAGTTGTATCATCAACATCGGTCCATGTAAAGACTGCAATTGAACCTAATCCAGTAGTTAGAGAAATGCTAGGTAGTTCAATAGCTGTTTCTACGGATACTTGACCGACAGCCGTAGTTGCAGATAACTGCGTTGCAAAAGCTTTACTTTCACCTACAACTTGTCCTAACGACATTGTTGTAGATAAACCTGTTAAAGCTACGTTTGCGTTTAAAAGTAATGATTCTTGTCCTAATGTCATAGTTAAAGGAAAAGAACCTAGTGTCGTTGCTGTTTCAATTGCTACCTGTCCTAACGCTGTCGACACACTAACTCCGGTAACTTCATGTGTTTTATCTGTTCTAGCTGCTACGTTTCCTAAAATTGTATTAACTGTAACTCCAGATGGAAACGTTGTTAAAACTCCTAATTCATGTTGTTGTAGTGTTGTTGTAACCGAGACACCTGTTTGTACTAAATTAGAATCAGCGTTAACAGTTTCATTACCAAGAACTGCAGGTACATTTAAACCAGACGGTAGCGCTATCATTTCTAAAGAAACTTGACCTAATGCTAATGTAATTGATTGTGTCGGTACGTTGTGTAAATTCTCTACAGAATAATCTGGTCCACCAATAGTAAGACTGACACCAGCTACTGATATTTCTGCATCAGGTTTTACTGGAGAACTAGCAAAGGCCTGTCCCGCAAAACTGGCTAATGAATTATCCATTATTTATCCTTTTTCTTGTCGTCTAATTCTTTGATTGCTTCAATTAATAAAGGAACAAGTTTTTCATACCAAACAGTTAAATATTTTTTATCTATAGGAGCTTCAGTAACTACCTCAGGTAGAACTGCTTCTACTTCTTGTGCACTAACACCTACTTGACGTTTGTCGTTGTCATAACCAAGTGACTTTGCTACTTCATTTTCTTTAAAATAGTAACCTGTCAAAGCTTTTACTTTATCTAGTGCAGACTCAATTGGTCCTTCAAAATCTTTTAAACGAGAGTCGGAATAGAATGCTGTAATATTATTTGTCGCTCGGATTTCACCAGCAGTTCCTGATGCTCCTGTGTTTACACCTAAACTATTTACTTGTGCGTTTGATCCTGTTGTAAAACCACCTGCTGGGCCGGTTGGACCTGTTGGTCCTGTCGGACCTGTACCACCTGCTGAACCTGTTGGACCGGTTGGACCTGTTGGTCCTGTCGGACCTGGACCACCTGTCGGACCTGTACCACCTGTTGGTCCGGTTGGACCTTCTGGACCTTCTGGACCTGTACTACCTGCTGGTCCACTTGGACCTGTACCACCTGCTGGACCTGTAGGGCCTGTAGGACCGGTTGCACCGGCTGGAATAGTAAACGCAAAAACTTTAGCTGTGTCAGGACCACTAGCACTAACACCAATGGGACCAGTGCTTGCAGTAGGAGTTCCAAAACCTGCGGCTGCACCCGCTGGACCTGTACCACCCGCTGGACCTGCTGGACCTGTTGGGCCTGTACCACCTGCTGGACCCGTCGGACCAGTATCACCCGCTGGACCCGCTGGACCTGCTGGACCCGTTGGCCCTGTATTACCTGTAGGACCTGTTGGTCCTGTACCTCCAGTTGGACCTGCTGGTCCTTGTGCCGCGACATTAGCAATAGTTGCTTTTTTAATAGCTGATCCTGATGTGTCGTAAACTGCTAATAGATCATCACTAGCAATAGAAGTAGTAACTGGATTACCGGAAACAGTGTCACCAACTAGAGCTCCGGTCAGGGTTGCTCCGGTCGCAGTGGTTTCGAACTTTTTAACAGCGTCATAATATAGTTCTACAGCCCCGTCTGGTGTAGCCTTAATCATATTTTCTGAATCACCTGTATTATTTACCAAAAACCTATTTGCTAAGATTCTTATATCGCCAGTTCCAGTATCTTTTATGTAGCTATGGCTTCCATCGTGGTAAATTTCTAAATCATTACTATCACCATACTGAGATTTGACATTGTCGCCATGTATAGTGGATCCTGTCATCGTGCCGCCAGCTCGCATTAACGCGCCCGCAGCTGTTACATTAGTTGCATCGGTAACATCAGCATTTGTTTCAACGGTATCTAGTTTAGTACCATCAGCACTTACGTCACGACCATCCACGGTCCCCGCTACGGCGACATTGTTGCCTGTAGCACTAACGCCTGATGATAAAGATACGGTGTCAGAATTGTCGATAAACACGGCCCTTGCAGCGGGCTGTGTACAAAATATTTGTTTGGTTCCAGCGGAGAAGTTAACAGCGTTGTCACTGTTGGATGACGATAATACAGATGTTCGTGTTAAGTTAGCACTTGATCCATCAAGCGTACCAACACCAACTTCAAACTCGCCTAAGGTTGTGTGAAAAATAGCATAATAAGTAACGTTATTATTACCTATACCTGAGCCAAATGTTTCAAAACCAGCTACAGCTCCCCCTAGAGCAATTGCTCCTGTGCCTGTAGTAGTGCTGGTTTCTTTAACCCGATCATTAAGAACAAATGCCATTTAGATTTGCTCCTTACGACAGTCTTAGAATCTCAGAACCACCACCCGCAGTTGGGAATTGAATTGTAAAAGTACCATTAGTCGCTGTGAACGTTCCACCAAAACTCAATACTGCTACTGCATCATTTGTAGGAGCAGGACCGTCTGAACGATACATCAAACCACCTGCAGCCGAGAAGCTTGCATTTGGCCAAGATATATTATCAAAGTCAGCGTATGCAGTTGAGCTAGAAGAACCACCAACAACTGCAGGGTTTTGTAAAGCATTTCCCCCTGTTGTGTAGCCATTTCCATTTGCTACTTGGTTGTCTGATGCTGTCGCTGCATAGTTTGCTGTCGTCGCGCCTAAAGTTGCAGAAGAAGTATATAACGATATTTTGTATGTAGCGCCACCGTCAAAGTCATGATTACCTTTTAACAGTTCTTGTTTAAATACATTGCATACTGCTTGTGATATTGCCATAATTTTTCTCCTTAAGGGTTATTAGAAGGAACGGGTACCCTTAGTTCGCCATCCCTGTATTCGTCACGTTTTTTCTTACCTAGTTGTTCTGTTGCTAATCCTTGTAAAGCCAATTGATATGACTGTTCGTAGAGTTGCAACATTTCTGCAGGGCCTTTTAAGAATTTAAATGCATCGGAAAGACATGCAAATAAAAAAGCGCGTGGAGCATTTACACTTAACCACGTTGTGTTTGGAGACGTTGCTTTCATGTCTACCAAACTTGTTGGCTTTTTAACCAAAGCCAATTCTACCTTATACGCCTGATTTTGTGAAGGCGCAATATATATTGTTTGTTGGTCCCAAACCGCAAAGTATTTTGGTATGATTCCTGTAGCCGCAGGAGTCGTACGATTAGGCCAATATTCTATAAGAAAAGATAAATCTTTTCTTGTCATAAAATGTCGTTCGTTAGGAATATTATTAGTTTCTGTGTATATTTGAGCATATCTAATACTAGAAAAATCTGTCAAATTTGCTCCTGGCATAGCTACTAATGGGTTAGCTTGATTTGCCGGTGCCGCTGATGGTGCCGCTACCGTTGCTGTTTCATAAGCAAGGTCTGCTGGAATCTCGATATCTCTAAATATTCTAAACTCAACCATTCTTATTAGTTCATCTAATAAGTCATTAGTAGTTGTATTAGTCCAGATAGCACTATCTGTTTCTGTCCAAGACAATATATTTTGAATCATTTCTGCGTAGGTCATGGTGACAATGTTACAGGACCTGCTGATACAAGTCCACCCCCAGCTGACATAGGTCCAGGACTTTGCCAGTATTTATATGTTAATCCACCAGCTCCTGAAAACTGATCTACGTATAGTTGTGTGTCGTCAACTAGTATTTTATTAGCTCCGCCATAAGGAGCCTTGTTAAAATTAGTTGCAAACAGTATAGCAGTTGGTGCTAACGCACCAGAAAAATTAGCGTTAACCCAATTTGTTTTTTGTAAATTTAACGATGCTGAGCCAGTGTCTGTAGTTAGTATTGTGTAAGACCCATTCTCAGCAATGGCTTTTGCTATCAAAGAGTCTGCTCTTGCTAGTTTAGTTAAGTTGGTAAAAAAGTTTGCAGCTTGTGCTGTTATTGTTGCCGTTTGCATTTCAGCGGTCATAGCAAACCAAGTTGTTAGATTATTAAAAGCAGCAATAGCTTGATAATAGTTTGTTAGAACACCATCCATATCAATATATAATGTAGTAGTTCCTGGTACACAATTTGCAGCAAGAAATGTTTCTGCATCAAACGCTGGGTTAATTATATAATTGTTTGCATCTGTTACCGCAGTAACTGTAAAACCAACTGCTGTCTGTAAAGCTGAAACAGTCAACCAAGATGTACTTGGAGCCTGCGAGTTAAAGTCTTCTGATACACCTCTAAAACGAACAATGTCATTAACACTTAAGTTATGATCTGGTTCGTATATATAAATGTTTTGATCACCTGCTGTTTTAGAAACAAATGGATCAACATTTAACATAGTCGCTACTGCCGGTTCTGTACGCGCCGGTCGAGCATCTCTTAGACCTTCTAAGTCACCAACTAATCTTCTAACAACTAATTGCGGATGTTTTGCTTCCCATTCACTTTTATGTACAAAAGAACCATTCCATTCGTACATCATTTCTCTGTACGGAAAGGCCAGACCACTTCGATCTGAGATAGCTAAAGATTTTTTTCCACGTGCAAAATTAGACATTTGGGTAATACGCCTGCGGTGTTAAATAAGTTGATGAAGACGAACCATCTTCTGTTAAAGCTCTATTTAATTCATCTTCGTAAATAAGTTTTAAGTTTTGGATATACTCTACTTTGTATTTTTGTGACAAGTAATATGCAAGTCCTGCAATCATACAAGGTACAAAACGATAAGGTACATCAGTTACGTTGGTATAGTCGCCAGCGTCTTGAATACGTTTTACGTAATACATAAAAATATAATTATTAGCTGCAGTTGCATCTGGTGTTGGGTAAACATTAAAAGTTACGTTATCGGTAAATCTTTGTACGTAATACTGTGAAGGTGTTGATTGATTTAACTTAGCAGATAATCCATTGTAAGTTGATCGAGATATCTTAGTTAAAGCAGAATCAGATTGACTTGTTGTGCCATTGTTTCGTCTATATGCAGATTCTAAGATGTCATCTACACCATATAGTGTAGTAGAATTATCAGGGTTTAATACGGGAGAAGATGTTCCATCACTTGATGCTCTGTAGAAAACATAAGCTGATTGTCCTTGAACAAGATTAATTAAAGTGTTTGCTATTTCCCAATAGTGCAAACCTCTATTAGCCCATTCTTGGAACATAATGTCCAATGAACGTCTTGCTGATTTCGCTTGATAACCGCTTACATTGACCATACCGATTCGCTCATAAGCTTCTTCGATAACTTCGTCGATATAAAGCGTTTTCTCAAAAACATTAGTTCCTGATGTCGCCATTTATATCTCCCTTACGTTGTTAATGTAACAGTAACCCCTGCATTAGCATTAGCTGTAATTGTTGCGTGAACATCTGTCTTAAATAAAATTCCGCTACCTGGTACAAAAACACTTAAGCCTTCTGTTCCAAATTTATATACAGCTTTTACTGTTCCTGATCCACCACCATCTCTTAAAGTAAGAGTACTTGCTGCAATACCTGCACAAGTAATAGATGTGACTCTAGAACGTCCGGTATTCAAAGTACCAGTTGCTGCTACGTGTTTTACGACCTGATCAGATGTAAATGATCCTCCGCCCATAATATTTTCTCCTATACTTAGGGGCCCGAAGGCCCCTAGTTTATTTTAAAGTTACGCTGTTAAGCCGTCAGTACCTGAGTTTGATTGCTCACCATCATCTACCATATGGTAAAAGATAGTTCCGCTTAAAGTACCAGCTGTACCAGCTGCTGCAACACCAGCAACGACTTTAACGTCTTGAGTCATTTCTAATACTCCAAGAGCATTACCGTCAGTAGCTGCACCCGGTTGAATATTACCTTGTGTAGCATCTGCTGCTAAGTTGTCAGCAAAACCATCAGTATCAACAAAAGCTACGCCTGACACTAGGTCTGCATAACCAACATCTAGTTTACCACCACCAGCCGCTGCTCCCGCAAAGCTAAGTGAATCAATGATTGCACCTTTTGGTAGTTTAACTAATCTAGTGTCTGTTGCAGATACTTGAGCGTCTGTTCCAGCCGCTGCATTAGTTGCAGGTACATAGAACTGAGCTACCATTTGCATAGAACCAGCATAAGTTGTTTTTTTGCCGTTACCGTTAGATCTTACGATCCCTGTAAAAGTTGTTGTTGCCATGATATGTTTCTCCATTTCCGTTAATACAGTATTGAGAGTTTTCGACTGCTAGCGTCTGTACTAACTAATTTAAATCGCAGTTGTTGGATTATACGCTTTTAAATAAGAATGTGCAAATAAAAAGGGGCCCGAAGGCCCCTTAATACGAGTCTTAATCTTAGTGATTAAGCACCTGGGTTTCCGTAGATTCCTCTAGGATCAGACCAACCGAAGCTGTATCTTTCTCTAGCTTTGTATCTTACGTTTCCAGTTTCGAAGTCACCTTCCATAGCCGTTTTAATTGGCGCACGAACCATGTGTTTTAGTCCGTTAGGAACGTCAGTCTTAATAAAGAATGATTCTGTATCAGACAAGAAGTTGTTCACTACGAAACCTTGAGGAACCATTCCCATAGATTTCATTGCGTTAACATCGTTGTCCGCAGTACCAGGTCTTTGACCAGACTTCATAAGTCTTTCTGCTACGAACTGCTGGTTAGGGTGAATGATCATTTTCATTCCTCTAGCAGCAATTTTTAAGCCACGCTCATCTGTCATTGCAGCAATGTCAATCATTGCTTGCTCTAAAGATGTTTCTGACAAGTCTGCAGCAGTAGTTGGTTCGTTTTTAAACGTACCAGCTATGATTGGATGTGCATCTGAACATAGTGCAACTCCATCACCACCAGCAAAGTTGTTGTCAAACGCATTGTTTAATACGTTTGCAGCTTTAACTTGCTTAGTGTTTGCCATAGAACGAGCCAGTGCTTTTGTGTATCGCGTAGAGATTTTGTCATACAGGTTATCTTCAATGTTCTCTTCCGTTAGAGCGAATGCTAACGCAATAGTTTCATGTTGATACCTTGCAGTGAAAGTCTCTTGAGCGTTGTCATACACAACTGCAGCACCTTCTGATTTAACAGCGGCGTTCTCGAAACCAGATAACATTACTTCTTCTTCAAAAGCTCTGTCACTGTTTTCAGTGTCGAAAATCTCCGTGTGTTGATTTTCGTAGTTTTTGTACTCAAGTCCAAATAATGCATTTAGACCTGGCTCTAGCTCTTTTGCTAGTTGTTGTCTTGATATAGCCATTTTTTAAATCCTCCTGCTATTATTTGTAAAGATGTTCATTAATTAGAACTTCGTACAACGTATGTGGTTCGCCCAGAGCGTTTCTGTTAGGGTTTCCTGAAAAACCTATAACAGTACAATTTATGTCTGCTCCTGTACCGAAAGTCGCTGTATCGAGTTCCATTCCTGAAATCCCAGTTGTTGTATTACCTGTGCCTACCGCGATATCAGCTTTTCTTCCGATATCTGTTTGTGCAGAGTTCGTTCCAGATATTCCTTGTAGTTCGAAAACTTGATAAGGGTCATCATAAACGAAAGCTGTACTAGCTTGGCCAGCAGCAGATTGGTTAGTGAAAACGGGTTTACCCGTAGAATCGTCGAAGTTACATCCCCAAAAAACGCCAACGTTGGTTGTGCCAACGCCTGCTTGAGTTAGTACACCACTGTTACCAGCGATTTGTACTGCATCACCTTGGAATATAGCGTCGTTTGTGACTTTATATTCGCCGGCTTTTTGAGATGGTCCACTACCGATTTTTCCAACAGGATTAAAACCCATAGGGGCATCTAAATTTGCCATAGTTTTATCCTCCTTAAAGGTTAGTTGTTAAATCAGCAGATCAAAGATTATTTCTTTGAGCCACCAAAGGTTACACGAGACTGCCTATCTTGATTGATTGGCACTCCTGGGTGCTGGTCCTTTAGAACGTCGTTGTCTAATGCTTCGTCTCTATCTTGAGTCATTTTTCTAAAATAATCTTCACGAGACTGTGCGAGTTCTTCAGATATCCTTGCCAACACAAGGCCTCCTACTCCGATTACTCCCTGATATTTACCAGAATCGACTGTTGGGTAAAGGTCTTCAGGATACTCGTCACCTCGGACAAGTTCCCAACCTGATCTAAGTTTACCGGACATATTTTTAGTATCTTCGGTTCCCATTAGTTCAGTCCTTAACCACCTGTGACGATATCCGTCTGGTGCAGGGGGTGCATCTAAGGCAGATGGGGGAGACCAAACTTTCGGCTTTTCTTGTTTAGCTCTAGTTTGACTCACGCGTGGGGTCTTTGTTTTATCTTTTTCCATATGCTTATACCTCCTTCGCGGCTAATTGTTTCGCATACTCTTCGAGTGGCACACCTAATCTTTTAGAAATTGCTACCTGTGAAGGTGTGAGTTTCACAGTTTTTCTGCGTCCTTGTTTGGCCGGACGACGGGCACTTGCAACATTCTGAACTGGTTCAGATGTAGATGACTCATTATTACCAAATTTGTGCGGAAATTCAAGTCTTATTCGTTTATCAACCTCAGCATAGTATTCTTCTGAGTTTGAGTCGAAACCTTCTTCGTTTACCAATGTTTTATGTATATCAAACGCTGTGTAAGTCATAGCATTATCAGTACCAAACCAAGGGTTTTTAGCTGCCCAAGCATCCGCTTTAGGGTCAGTTTGTGGTTGTTGCATAGGCACTTCTTGTCTTGGCTGTGCTACAAGAGACTCATTGACTGGTGCTGCTTTGTTCATTTCTTCAATTCTAGCAAGTCTAGTAGCGTCCATTGTTAGTTGCGCAAGTTCTGTTTGCGCCGCAACTTGACCTTCTACATCACCATTATTAATAGCAGATTGTAACTTAGCTTTAGTTGCTTCTAACGAACCAGTAACACGTTTTTTAAATTCGTCTGCATATGTTGTTTCAACATTTCTATAACGATTTTGCAATCTTTCTTGGTCAGCTTTTAAAGTTTGAGCGTAAGTAATAGCCTCTTCTTTTTGTCTTTCAGCTTCACGCATTTTACGTGTTAGCTTAGCTATTCTTTTTTGCACACCTTCAGAATATTCACCAAGTTCATCTTTTGGTGCTTCTTCAACAGGTTTTGTTTCTTTAGTTTCTTCTACAACTAATTCTTCTGCTGGCGTTTCTTCTACAGGCGCTGCTTCTAAATCAATCTCTGTTTCTTGTTCGTCAGCTTCGCCAACGTCTATATTTTTTTCTTCTTGCATAGTTAATCCTCCTATGATTACATTGCGTGAATTAATTCTTCGGGATCATCTATAGTCCCTAGGATCTCATCATCGTTTAACATTCTTATTTCACCACCTTCAATCTGCATTCGTGATCCTGCATATCTTGCAAAGACCACCCAATCTTTTTCTTTGCACCACGGACCTGTAGGATACTTGTCGTCATCCTTGTAACAAAGATCACCCATCTTTAAAACATAGCCAACTTGCGTTGCTACACGTGCGCGATCTAATGTTTCCTGTGCTATAATAATTCCGCCATCAGTTGTTTCTTTAACTTGAAAAGGCATAACAAGTAAACGCCACCCAGTAGGGTTCGGTAACTTGTCTAAGTTAGTTTTTTCTGGCTCGTTTTTTGCTTCTTGTACTGCAGCTTTTTCAGTCGCTGCTTGTTCTTCATATTTATCTTCTAATGCGTGTGACTTTGTCATCATCGTTTTCTGGCTCCTTAGGGTTTAGCAGGTTAGAGAGTTCCTGTTTAATTTGATCCAACGTGTGAATCTTTCCGCAAATATACTGATATTTTTCCATAGTGTCAACACCACCGCCCATTAAAACTTGGCCGTTGTTGTCTATGCCTTCATCAAGTAGTCTCTGTAGTTTGTATATTACGGTTACCGGATCTGTAGCTTCTGACATATTTCTTTTTCTTATCTCCTAGTTTATCCCAAAACTCGTCAAGAGCGTTTGGTTTTTGTTTACAACATTCCCCCGATAGTACCTTTTCTTCCGTGTGGCAAGCACACGTCTTCTCTTCACCCATGTATCCCCCTAAGTTTTTATTTGCCTTTAAATTTACTAAGTGTAGTAACCCCAAAACTTCCACCCACTATAGTAAGTATAATGACCCAGAAATAATCGTTGACATCTTTTAAAATATCCCACCCTGCAGCCATCCAAGGCTGAGTCCAAGGTGTGAAATGTGCCAAAATAATGAGGCTCCAGAAAACGACCAAATATTCGTCTTTCCATGAATTAGCGGTTTGCCTCACCTGTTCCATCTGAACCCCTATCTTTGCTACGTCCACCTTTGCGGCCGCCTCTATCTCCTTTGCTTTTATAATTTTATCTTTTTGTAGCTTGTGAGAAATTGCGCCGACAGTCTTTTCGGTTATAAGTTTTGCAACGGGATTATTTAATAATCCTCCTCCAAGACCTAAAAGTGGTTTGATAAGTAGCAGTGGGTTCATTAGTTGTTGATGATTACCGCGATGACAATTATAATGCCAACAGCAATTATAATTTTTGTTTTCTTAGTGGTTCCGTTCCACCATTCTTCGGCTTTCCATTTTAGATCGT
>Ga0070750_10001708_pt1 | contig 12233 bp, 19 predicted proteins | sample VirMetDEL_Nov_24_FD_77013 | JGI IMG/M metagenome (GOLD analysis project Ga0070750, IMG submission 77013) | Aqueous microbial communities from the Delaware River and Bay under freshwater to marine salinity gradient to study organic matter... | ecosystem: Environmental > Aquatic > Marine >...
CCTTCGATCTTAACGGAGTATGCAGTCTTCTCACCGAATCGGGTGTTAACTTGCTTGGTGGATACTGCTTCAACGATGCCAGTTTGCATCACAATGTCTCCTTCATGTGACCCCATGATTCACCCCATTGCACTTCAGCTTTTAGGGGGAGGTCGAATTTAATTTTAGGATTGAATCTTGCATTAAAGTATTCAGGTGCTGCTTCCATTATGGATTTAATATTACTGGCTACCTCCCTGTGGTTAACATGATTACTCACATCAAACAAGATACTATCATGCACTGTATTAATAAGCAACACATCTGGGTTGTCGTAGAAGTTATCAAACAGCACACCTAACATCATAGGCACGATGTCACCAGTGGCTAGACCCTGGACAGGATAGTTCTTTATCTGCGTAGGAGAAAAGTCTGTCTGCCTGTCGGACCAGTCTGGTGCGTCCTGCTCTATGAATCTGTAGATCCTGCCAGTGACTGACTGAAGTTCACCAGTACCAGCAGGTAATCCGTAGCTAGTGCGGTGTTCACTAGGTATACGAGACTGTCGTACTGTCTCTACGTTCTGATCTTGCCATTCCTTAACGCCAGTGTAGCGATTGTAGTAGTTACTAATGAACATCTTGGCGTCGTCGATACTGATGTTGCAGTTCTTAGCTATGCTGTGGGCACCAGCACCGTACTGTAGCTGGAAGCTCGGACCCTTAGCTTTCTTACGCATCAGTATCCTGGTCTCGTCACCCTGCTCTACGGCGCGCTTGATGAAGTCATAGGGTTGGTTATACAGGAAGCTAGCAGACATACAGTGTAGGTCGATGCCGTTGCGTATGTCAGACATCAGGGTCTGATCTCTGCTTGCGTAGGCTAGACCTATTACCTCTAGCTGGGAGTAGTCTGCCTCCATTATCACACCATCAGTAAACCTGCTGACGATGCACTCTTTGATGCTCATGAGTATCCCTCGTAAAAGTTAAGTACCCTGCGGAAAGCTTTCATTAGTTTCTTTATTTCTTTAGTGTCTTCTTCTGGGTCGTGAGAGAACATCCCATATCGTTTGTTGGCTAGGTCAGACTGAAACCCTTCAAGAATTTCTCTTAGAGATTCCCGAACAATAGCATCAGCAGCATCATCTGTGATCTCAGCTAGCATCCTTAGTCTCCTGCTCAAGAGCATTCACTGCATCCATAAGAACTTTCTGCAGAGCTGTTTCAAGAAGCCACCTAGTAGCTTCAGTGCTCAGGTTGCAGGCAAGAGTACAACTACCATCTTCGTGTTCAGTTACCTCTACTACATCAATGTCAAAGTCTTCAGGTTCCATCACTCTTCTCCTAAAAATAAGTAGGTAGTATTTCCCAAGTAGCGGGAAGCACTGGCTTGTCATGTCGTACGTTATATGGTACGTCCTGCTTCCACTTAACACGTTCTTCGTACTGGTTCTGGTATGGCTCACCAGTTGCGAGGTATCGAATACGTTCAAGTCTTCGGTGTTGTAAGTCAATACCACATTCAAGATAGCGATGTAATTCTTCAGCGAGACTCACTAGCTGCTCCTGAGATTCTGTAGGTTAGGTGCTGAGGAACTCAGTCTGCCTGTGTGGGTGTTGCAATGCTTCAGCTCACCGTGGATGTATCCATCTGGATACTGCAAGGCTCGGAACCCATCGTAGTACGTACTGACTTGCTTCGCCAGTTCCCTATGCCTGAGTACCAGCTCACAGATCTCCTTCACTCCAGGCTCAGTCTTACGTAGGTGGTCCAGCACGGTCACACTCACATCGTATCCATTGTTGTTAGCACTGATGATGTGCTTCATGGGATCTACCTTGCGAGTGAAGTACTCTTGCTCAGTGACTCTCTTTGTCTTGACCTGACCTTTCTTCATGCCTGACTTGTACAGCACAGGCTCACCGTCATCATCAAGTACTGTCTCGTGAGTTGAGTAAGGCAGAGCACCACCGAATATCACAGCAGATACATGACGGTTGCTGCTGATGTTCAGCTCTACGTTCATGGCACCTACTAAGTTTTTGAAGTGTGCTTCTAGGACATTCATGTCTCTTCGACACGCTTCACTGTATGCTTCTGCTGTATCACTGTCGAAGTTCATACCGTTGAACTCCATCACAGTGGTAGCCTTCAGTGCTTTCATCTGGGAAGTAATCAGGGGCATCATCTCTAGGGCTTGAGCTTGCTTGACCTGCTCTAGGAACACTAGCTCTGTGTTCAGTAGATCCTGCTCAAGGTAAGGAATGATCTCTTCTCGTGGTATGTCTGGCGTATCTATGCCGTTGTTCCAGTACTCTTTCATGCGGGAATCTTTCAGTGTCCCACCGTACCTAGCAGCCAGCTTATCCAGGGACATCATCTTGTCTACCTGACCAGTGAGTAAGTACTCAGCTAGCTGTGTGTCCCAGATAACGTACTCTTTGAACTGATCGCGGAACTGTTCGTTGCGTAGCATGTACAGCAGATCGAACTTGATGTTCTGTCCTACGATGATGTTGTTAGTACTAGGTAGGGGTACAGGATCTCTATCAAAGATCTCTGGTTCATGGTTCATGTACTTCAGGCCGTAGTAGCAGACTTGATTGTTACTCCAGTGTGCTGAGCCTTTGTTCCTGCCGATCTCGTTGCGTATGGTTGTCTCAAGATCTATTACGCAGTACATCTCATTACCCCCATTGTTGTGCCATAGCTTCAGCAATACCTTTGTATGTAGCGCTCCTAATTTTCCATCGGTCTTTGCTGGGACTTAGTTTATTTTGCCCACTCGGTGTTTGGTTTTGCCAATAACCTATTTCTGGTTTTTCCAAAATATCAGTTGGGTTTAAGAGGGGAAGATTCTTAAGCCACAGGCAAGTTGCTTTTGCTTCTGGATGACCATACTGCCACGGCTGGATAATTTGATCGGGCTTACGGATACGACTAGATATTACACTGACTGGATTTTCAAGTGCAATTCTTTCAATTGGTGCATTAAGCAGCAAGCGCACAAAATTCAAAGCCTCTGCTTGTTCATTCTGTTTGTCCTTGAACCATCGCGCACCACTCACTGCTAAGTGGGTGCATGGAGGATGGGCTATCATTAAATCCCATTCATCATCTAGTAAGTCTAATACGTTACCTTGGTAGTGAGGGCCAGGAACATCGGTAGGAAGTAAGTCACAGGACATAGCTTCATGCCCTGCTCTAATGAACGCATCTCTTACCGTGCCAGAATACTCACAAGCTACTAGCACTTTCATGGAGCGTCCTCCTCTTCCATTAGTTCCTTCCACTCTTCAGGTGTGGCGCCACTGATAATAAACTCTCGATCTTCAGCGGACAGGTGTGGGAATGCTTCTTGGGCTAGCGCACCATCAATGTAATCGGAATACTGTTGCTGTGTAATGTCAATGTCTTTGGTGTGTACTGCGCCTGTTAACACAGACTTGCGTGTAATTTCCATGCTAGTCTCCCTAGCTGTTGGGATTAGTATGCACCTTGCTTGTGTACCTTGCAATCTCTGGCTGAATCTCAACCTCAAAGGTGCCGTGTCTCAGTGAAGGGTCTGATCTTGCCCCTCCTGTAAGTTTGTTCTTGACGATGCTAAGACCACGTAGCATAGGATCCAGAGATGGGTCATGGGATTTACCTATCATAATCATGGCGTCCACAGCACCTTGAACCTCTGTCTGTGTACCCTCTAGCTGCTGCTGGGTTAGGTACAGTTGTCCCTCTGCGTCACCTCTAGCTTGGTGTACCACGATGCTGGGTGCGTACTCAGCGTAGGCTCTAGCCTTACGGTACAGGTGCTTCAGTCTCTCAACGTCAGTGCCCTGTCCCTCAAAGCCTTTGAAGAAACGCAGTTGGTCATAGACTATCAGTGCTGGATCGCTGGTTTCTAGGAGTCGTTCAACGTCATGGATGCTGAACTCTTTCTTGTCAATCAAACGTACACGCTCACCACCTAGATCTTTGTACAGCTTCAGAGCCTTGGGTTTATCAGCGATGATATCTTTCGTGGTCATGCCAGTGATAGCCTGGATAATACGCCACCGTACCTTGGTGCCAGCCTCTTCGTTAGCGAACCACAGTACGTCACCCTCAGTCTGACTCAGCATGTAGCTGATCTCTGAAGTCAGGAAGGTAGTCTTACCTACCTCTGGCCTAGCTGCTACGAGTACCAGATCTCCCTTGTTCACTGGACCTAGGGATAGGTTCAGCTCTTCAAGTCTCCACTCAAGACCAGAGCGCACAGTGATACTGTCCACTAGCTCTTCGAAGTCATGGGTTACTTCAAGGGATTCAACCTCACTGAGTAGCGAGGAGTTTTTCTTGTAGTCGTCAAGCAGCAGGTAGATTTCCATTGGATCATCACCAGTACCTTCAGCGATGCGGAGTGCTTTGTTACCTACCTCTGTGAATACAGCACGTTCCTTCAGTGCTTCAGCGATTTGCTCTTCAGTGTGTGTGAGTTGATCTTCTTCCAGTGATTCAAACACAGTGCGGTATATCTCACACTGATCTTCTTTCATGCTGGGATGTTTAACTTGGAAGAACCATGTAGCAAAGTCAGGCCAGGATACTTCATCGTTGTGCTCGAAGTACTCACCTAAGTTTTTAACTATGATCCCTGTCTCACGAGATAACACACCAAGTACTGAACTGAACCTTGAGTAATTACTTTTGTCCTCAAGGATTTTAAGTAGGGCTCGCTCAATCATTTGAGACCTCGGATAGTATATTAAATACTTTATCAAACTGATCTTTATGTATTAATATATAATCAGTATAATCATTTTTACTTCTTAATATATTATCTTGTATTACTTCAGGTGATGTATACATAGTATAAATATATTTATTATGTGTATAATTAAGAGTATCTTTTTCAATATATACATAATTATTCAAGGAAGATACTGGAAATAATACGCATAAATTATAGCCAAGATCTTTCTGGTTTTGGATCATGGCTTTGGTCCAGATTCTGCTGCTCATACCAGGCTCCTGAGTACCGTGTCAGGGGTCTCCTTGGGATCAACACCACCCGAATGGTAGACCGTTACCGATGGGATTACAAGCTCTAATCTCTGCTTTACCCTAAGTGCTTGATTCTTAACGAGTGCAGAGTCATCATCAAGGAACACAACACCACGTTTGTACCTCTGTCTGGCAAGGATTCGCAGTGCGTTATCGTGCAGTGTGGTACCCAGTAAAGCTAGGGCATCTGAGTGACGAGCAAGTTTAATTCCAGATACACAGTCCTCACAAATAACAACAGTGTCACTAGGGTTATCACTCCGATAATAACCGTACCCACGGGGAGTACGGGTGAACCACTTCGGACCGCCAGCTTCAGTATTAAAGTTGCGAAATATCCAACCAGTAGGATTGACAGGGAAATAACAACGAAGCCTACGGTTATCTGAAACCACACCATGTTTAATGATCTCCTGCTCAGTGAGGAATTGTTTTAACCAGACAGTTATGCGGGGTGAGAACTCGTATAGTTTTGTCGCCGCATCATTAGGCGGAGTGCAGTTTGATGGTGTTCCAGAGCTGCTGCTATTTCGTAATTGAATCTCTCTTGACGGTAAAGAAGTATCAGGAAGAAAACCAGATTCGCTACACTTAAAACAATGGGCAACATATCCATCTTTAGTCCTCGTTATACTGAGTGATTTACTTGTGACTGTGGTAGCACAGCCCTCATGATTGAACCTCACAGTCTTGTCAAGATCCAGGGTTAAGTTACTGATGTACCGTTGGATTTCAGTACGGGATATTTTCATTAACAACTCCGAGTATCTCGAACTGATAGGCTGAGAACTTAGGGAACTGGTGAGACTCAAGGCGAACGAAACCGTTGTTACACAGCATGGTGTTTACTTTCTCGACAGTGCTAGGCACATGACTGTGATACGGAGTAGCACTACCTGAACTGCTGTACAAAATACCAGAGAACTGAAAAGCACGCTTGTACTTAACCATTATGTGCTGGCAAACATAGTACCTGTCTACAAGATCTCTGTCCTGGAATAAACACAGAGCCATCTGACTTGATTTAGGTTGGCGCCCAAAGATCTGACTATTGAAACACTCAAGCCATTCACCACGAGTACCATCAGCAGCAGTACGGACAGCAGTAGTATTCCAAGCGTACTCACCATTACACTTGTCTTTGAGGTCAGTGTACAGTAACTCGATGCGTTGCGTATTCATTACAGGTCTCCAAAGCTATGGTTGAATCCAATGGTGTGTACTGCGTTCTTGATCTGGGGTTGCTCGTTAACTGGTACAGCATTGTAGATCACAGCACGGATAGCAGTGATCGGGTTACGCCATGATGCAGCACACGCTGCGATCTCTTTAAGATGGCGAGGAGACACAGGCAGAGACAGCTCGCCGTTACTGTACATCTGTCGGCACAGATTAGCGAACTGCACTAGCTTGCTAGCCATGCTCTCCTTGATAGCAGGCTCCCACTTACGTACCAGAGATACCTCGTCAGTCTCACTGAGATACTGCATACGCAGAGTGATCTGCCATCTGTCAAGTACTGAACCGTCAAGGATATTAGCAGCAGAGAACTTATCAATGTCGTCACCTAGACCCAGCGTATTGTCTGTTGCGTACCACATCAGACCATCGCCAGGGCGTACGATATTGTCAGTCTCTTTCTCTGCTAGCGTAAGGTATTCACCACTGTCCCAGGCAGACTGAAAGAACATAGCAACATCAGACCGCATACGAGACAGCTCATTAGGCTGTATCAAACGAGGACCAGACTCACGATAGAAGCGCACTAGATCAGACTCAATGAACCGAGTCTCACCGTTGCGAATGTTAGTCTTACCTGCAAAGTCTTGCACCTCCAGCGCAGCATTGAAGGATAGCTGCATGATAGGAATGCCAAGCTTGGCACACACCTCATTGCCTAGCTCAGTCTTACCACATCCCGCATAACCAACAGCACGTACCTTGCTGCCATGAATCAGACGATGCACTAGGTACTCAGTCTGAGGCTTAGGCCAGATGAACTCACCACTAGCAGTAGGAATGAACTGCTTGATCCAGTCAGAGTACTGATGTTCTGGAATGCGTACCTCAAAGTCTGGGATTTCTACAGGGGCATAGAACAAATCTGAGAACATAGGATACTCGCCAGTGTTAGTGTCCACCTCCTCGAACTCAGAGACAGTGGGCCTAGGCGTAGGCTTGGGAATATCATGGCTGCCCTGGTGTACAGAGCGGAGTGCGTCACGCAGTTTGTCTAGTTGGTCAGTCATTTGATAACCCTCTCTAGTAAGTTAAACAGCACGTTAGGTAATTCTTGTGGATCATTCAACACTTGATGCTTACTGTAGATATACTTCACATTGTCATCACAAATACCAATACCGTATACCTCGATGCGTTTCTCTAGCTGCTGCACTAGCTTATGCACAGCGTCGATCTGATTGCGGTACTCGCTGGGTGCAGGTGAACCATCGGACAGTACGATAAGCACGTGCCCTGCTGTCTTCTGCTGCATGAGTCTGTTGTAGGCATACAGAATTGCAGAGTAATCATCGTTGCAATGGTCTGCATCTAGCCCATTGATCTTGCGTTTCAGTGCATCATTACTCAGCCGTTCACCGAACCTGAGCACCGGATAAATCATAGGCTTGCCAGTGTCATTGAACCCACTGATTTCCAGGGGTACTTTAAGTGGTTGAATTGCCTCGGCTAGCAGGTAGCAGGCTTGCTTTGCAGGGGGTAATTTATACCGGGACATAGAACCGGAACAATCCACGAGAATGCTCACTGCTTTGTTCATGGTCAGAGCATCTACCTTGCGACGGAACACATCGTCCTTGTTCTGTAGTACACGGTGAACCCTACGGCCTAGCCTTCCTGACTTATGAGAGTCTTCCCAGTGAGACTTGCTACGAATCTGGATCAGCCTGGACACTTGCTTGCTCAGGTTAGTGGGCTGCACATGCAAGGGATCACGAGGGGTACGTTCACGGATCTCACAAGGAATAAACGCACCGTTGATACCGTAAGTATCTTCGTACAGGATCTTGCAGCCTTGGCTTTCGCCAGTGCCATGATTGTCTACGTTAGGATCGTACTTCACAGTACCGTAGACTCCCTCACCGTCACCTTCTTCATCACCTTCACCTTCCCCAGTGCCCTTGCCTTTGCCCTGTCCCTGGCCCTCACCGATCTCATCATCGTCTAGCTTGAACACATCACGCAGTACACGCACAGTCCACTCGTACTCCTGCTCTGCTGTCTCGATAGTAGCTAGATCCTGATGGTCCATGAGTGCATGGAACCAATCCAGCTCACGCTGCTGCATCAGGGATTGATTCACGGGCAGTCCAGGCATGAAGGTCTTAGAGCGTAGCCAATCGGACCACACATACAGGGTATGCGTTGCAGCTAGCAGCTTGTCATCATCAGAGAAACTACTTAGCTGTGCTGCTAGTCCATCATGGCCCTGCTTAGACCATGCGATTCTGCCACGGTGCATAGCTTCATCACGGCCCTGGTACTCACCGTGGTTCAGCCGTTCTTGGCGATAATCGTCAGCGATATTCAGACAATGGCTCAGCAGTTTACTAGGGCGCTGCGCTTTCATTACAGGAAAGATATCGCGGCACTTCTCAGAGTTATGTCCCTGCTCATGGAACGCAGCGTAAATCCAAATGTCTAGCTGCTGCCTGGTCCATGTCATATCAGGACGGCGTAGGTACAGAGACTTGCCGTCAGTGTAGGCAAACCTTGAAGGGTCAGGGTCATCGTGATACTGCAACGTGAACCCTTTGCTTTTCAGAATGCCACGCAGTACAGAGTCAATCCCATAAGGGTTAAACATCACACCTCCCTACCTGCTGTGAGTATGTACTTCTTCAGAGTTGCAGTATCAGAGCCCACGGTATCGCATTGCGGGTGAGCCTGACTGAAATGCCTGCTAGTAGTCACGCTGTACTTATCAGTGTTGATAGCCCAGCCACGACGCCCAGGTGTGCCGTCATACAGGAACATAGGGAAGTGCTCACCATAGGAATACACAACATACAGAAACGGAGTCTCCCACCTGCCAAAGAGAGTACCGTTAGTGTTCTTGAATTCCACGCGGCGCTGCACCGCATCACGCACATCACGATTAGCTAGCTTAAGCATAGACTTTCCCCGTATTTAACTGGCGAACATCGTCACGGCTACGCACTAGAACATAGCCCTGTTTATGCTGCAAACAAAGAGACCGCGAGAGTCTAGCCTTCACACTCTGCACAGTCTCGCCACAGTCCAGGCATACGGAATAGCCCAACACCTTGCGAGCGTCAGGGTATTCCGCGCCACACTCTTTACAGTCTGCCATCACCACTCCCGGCGTTCAGTCACAGTCACAGTGCGCTGCACTTCCACAGTTTCCTTAGCTAGCTTGAAGTCAGTTTTAGGATAGCGACGCTTGCCTGTCTCCTCCCACACCACAGTCACAGTGCGGGTATCCACAGTCCAGCAGCCGTCCTCAGTGCGACCATCGTCTAGGTACACGTACGCCTGCTGTCCACCACTCTCACACTTAGCAGTAAGCAGCACGTACTCGCCCCCATGCTTAGCGTTCGCCGTCGCATGAACCTCAGCAAGTACTGGCACAGAGAGAAAAGAGAGACACAGTAAAGAAAAAGTTTTCATCGTTCGTACTCCTCAGCATAATCAAAAGGTCCACGGTCTACGTCACACAATGCCTGGACCGCATCGTCAAAGGGAATATCAGCGTTTACGTCACACGCTACGCTGTACGCATCTTCTACACTGAAACCTTCGCGGAACAGATACGCAAGCTCCGGCACAGAAAGAGGCGGTACAGTGAAACCGTACCTAGCAAAGCCTCGATGACACTCTGCAATAAACTCACCTTCAGTCATGTTTACCTCACCATAGGAAAGCCAGCGACACTAGGAACCACCATATAGGCGCTGCTAGAGCCGCTATGATTAAACAAACACAAGCCACAAACAGACTGAACAGAACGTCACTCAATAACTGTTTGCGGGCCTGTCTCTTTTGGGCACGGCGGGCAGAGCTGTTCACTCTGCTTCAGCCATTGCTTTCATGATACCGGCGACACGTTGCACGATATCGTCTTCGGAGAGTCCAGCTTCCATGAATTGCTTGATAGCAGTGGTCATATTGCGAGTAGCACGGGCCTCAAGAGGCAAGGCTTCCGGCTCTTTCACGAATGCATTGAACCATTCGGTATCGAAGGCTTGAAGGTTCACACCCTTGCGGAAAGTAAACACCTTGCGCTTTTTGTCGAAGTCTAGACCGATGCTTTCCACGTACTGGCGCAGATTAGTCTGAGTCACACCTTTAGGCTTAGATGCAAGGCCGGGAATCGCTTTATAAAGCATGGTGACAGGGTCTGCATTGCGATGCTCGTTTAACTGAGCACCACAAAACGCCGACGCTTCCCGAACGATACCCTGGACCGTGACTTTGTTAGCAGCCTTTAGGCGGGACGTTAATTGCCTGATCGAATGAATACCTTTTTTCGCCATGATTGAATCCTCAGTAGGTAAGCTTGAGCAATGAACACTCGGAATGAATGCCCATTGAAAAGCCCACCATGTAAATCAGGGCGCGGCATGAAACCCTGTAACAGGCCTATGCTTTACCCTGATTAAGAACATGATGGGGCGCTTATTTCAGTGCGTTACCGTTTCACTGTACCCACTAGGACGGTTACAGAGGGCAGGGAGTGTTCGACTATGCCGTGTTCCATATCGCGGAAGGGGTACCCCAAAAGCCAGATTCCGGGGGGACATAGCGAGCGCGTACCCGCTTATGCCTTCGGTTTAGCTGACACCCCGCACCCCTGAACCATGCCCACGACCAGGGACGCTGGCGCGGTGACAGTTTGAGAGCTTGGGCCCTAAACCTATCCAGGGATGTCGCCCTGGCTCGCTCACCCTATGCAGTGTGCCCCGAAGGGATGCCGCCGGTGTCGCATTGTCACCGGATACAATGCAGACAGCGTGCCAACTTTTGGGAATCATAATAAAATCAAGGGGTTACAGTGAAAGTACTGTATATATATACAGTGTGAGTGTTACTGTATAATGCTACCAACGGTAACAACAGGTGTTACTGGCGGTAACACTGGTAACACACGGGGTAACACTATATCGTGTGGCTATATAGCAGAGATAACACTACATGATGACAGGGAGTTATAACTGTATGTTTATACAGGGGTTTACTGTTTAATGGGGGGCATTAAAGAGTTATGGTGTTATATTGTAACATTACCTGAAGTCATATGAGAATCATTCTTATTTACCTGCTAGGTATCATGACAGCACGTCATCATGACACCAGGACATCATGACTAGCAGGAATTGCCCATGTCCTCTGGTCATCACAGAGGGTCAGTAGGGGGGTAAGGGGGGTTAGATTTGTATGCATTACATCTCAAAAATATCTGGCAGAAATTCCAGGGTTCCTTTTAGGCTAGGCCAAGGCTTGGAGTATCCGCAAAAAATTGCGCCATCTATTGTGCAATAAACACGAAGCGGCCATTTTGTTTTACAATACGAAACAGAAAGTTACTGATCGGGAATAATTTCGTTTTATTCGAGATTTACTACAGAATAGCTATTGACTTTTACTTAAAAATATGATATAATATATACAGTATTTAAGATATAGATATTATAATATATACTAATATATAAATATAATTAAATAATATATATCTTATTAAATATAAATATGATAAATACCATAACTATATTTATTATTTGTTATCTTGCACACCTCTCTTCGAGAGGGAACTATTAGAGACCGAAGGTCTCTCTAAGAGATCCTACGGATCTCGTCCACCTAGACTCTCACCCCCTTCCGAGTCTAGGGAAATACTATAAGTATTGACAGAATTAAATATCTGTGATATAATCCATACACTCTTCGAGGATTACTTATGTCCATCGAGCACAGAGGCGAGAAGTTCTCTGGGTACAACAAGCCCAAGAAGACTCCAGGCCATCCCAAGAAATCCCACGCAGTCCTCGCTAAAGAGGGCGACAAAGTAAGATTAATTCGTTTTGGTCAGCAGGGTGTGAGCGGAGCGGGTAAGTCTCCCGACACAGCCAAAGAGAAAGCCAGACGGAAATCCTTTAAGGCACGACACGCTAAGAATATCTCTAAGGGCAAGATGTCCGCAGCTTACTGGGCTGACAAGGTTAAGTGGTAAG
>Ga0070750_10001711_pt1 | contig 12231 bp, 21 predicted proteins | sample VirMetDEL_Nov_24_FD_77013 | JGI IMG/M metagenome (GOLD analysis project Ga0070750, IMG submission 77013) | Aqueous microbial communities from the Delaware River and Bay under freshwater to marine salinity gradient to study organic matter... | ecosystem: Environmental > Aquatic > Marine >...
AAACATAACATCAGCCTGAATCTGACTGTTGTATGTTTTGAAGAATCTTGCTGACTCTTTTGCTCGCTTGCGTCCCAATACTGGTTCAAGGTCTTTGACGGCACTATGGTATAAAAAATTCCCCAATCTTGTATACCATCCAAGCATATCGTTCCAGTTTTTGACTTCAGCACATTTAAATGGGACACCTAAATGAAACCCATGTTCATCTTTAACATTATCCCAATCTAAATTAATGTTAATACAATCCCAATCTTCCGGCAGGTAATACTTATCTTCCTTCAGTTCTTTATACCTGGCAGATTCAGCATTAAGACTGCTGATACGATGCTTGAGTAAATGAATGTGTGAAGCGATATCGGTATTAACCAGAAAGTGTACGACACCCTTCTCAAACGGCGTTTCATGTCCATCACGCCACAGCATGTTGATTAATTTACCAATTCGTTCCCGCTTCCCCTCAGTGAGTTCACGAGAGGTAGAGGTCCAGGCTGAACAGGCAATCGTCTCGTCGGAACCGTAATACCCAAGTAATTCAACAGTGTTATTCATAGTCAACACCTCCGTACCAAACTTCTTTTAAATCTTCAGGATTAACTTTTTCCCGCTGTACTTTAAGCATGTTTTCCAGTTTTTTAGCCTGTTGTAAATTGCCGAATGTTAGACTGTCAATTGAGGTTTCGATCTCTCTTAGGTCAGCCATAACCTGCTTGTGCGTTTCTTGTACTTCTGCATCAACATCTTGAACGTCGTCAAATTCAAATTCAGTACCTTCGCACTCCATGCACAAATGGTTGCCCTTTATGTGATTGTCAGTATAATGACTAACCCTCACAAGCAAATCGCTTACATAAGATTGCGACATAGCCACGCCAGAGAGAGACTCAATAATATCACTATTCTGTTTGACGATATCGACACGCTGTTTGATCACTTTCATTTCCGAAGCACCATATCCAACAAAATACGATCCAACAATCATTATCACACAGGGTATCGCTAATTTTATTGTTTTCATAATCTTCTCCATAAAAAAGGGGCGAGGGTGTTAGCCCTCACCCCTAAGTTTGTCTCTAAGTGATGAGATGAATCTGGATTGAACCAGATGACACGGTGAACTTAGACAACAAACTATTCTTTCGTTTCCATTATCTTAGCCTTTTCATCATCAATAAGATCCTTGATCTTCTTGTCAAATTCAGGCTCTAGGTTGCTACGCAGTTTAGCTCGCCCCTTGATAATCTCAGCTTTAGTGAGAGTTGAGGAACCGCTGATGTCTTGAGTTTGTTCTCTATCGGTGTATTCTGGATGAATATCACCGGACTCTCTAAGGGCATCTTCGATACCACTGTGATAACCTTCTTCATAGGAAGAAGCAGTCACAGTCTCAATAGAAAATTCATTTTGAGCCATGCCGCGATAGTAACCGTCGTGCCACAGTTCATGATATTCTTCAGTGGCTTCTGGATCTTTAATAGCAACCAAGATACCTTCAGAGCGACCTTGATTTTTGGCGAGTTCCAAGTCATTCTCATGACCGGTTCGCATCATGCTATACATAATGTCCTGCAACTGGTCATCATTGATTCTGTTTCTTTCTGTAGAAACAGTATTAAGATATTCCAAATCCTGAATTCTATTATGCTGATGAATCGTAAAGTGAATAAAAAACGAAACAACCAACACAAACACAACATCTACAAAAACTTGACTTCGGTTCATTTCAAACTTTCTAAATAGTTCTTAAGTAAGGGTACTAAACTTTTGTCGTAATGTTTGACAAATCCTTTTAGAATTATAGACTCAGCTTCAACTCGCTCACTGTAGGACAGTTGTTGGTAGTCTATCTTTTTGCTTAGGATAGACTGGATAGAAGAATAAGGGTTTTCTTCCATTTATTTCTTTCTTGAATGGTAGGGTTATAACTCTGTGACCAAAATCAAGAGCCTTCAAAATGCCTCTTCTTGCTTTTTCTGGAACATTGTACGTCTTCCATGTTCTAACGCAACATGGATGACAGGCACACTTTCCAGTTCTGTAACAGTCACAGAAGCACTGACGATACGTCGTGGTGGCTGTTACTGGATCATATGTTGCTGTTGTTACCGGTGATCGGTAAACCCATGTCTGGGCATTAGCAACACTTGCAAAAACTAAAACACCTGCAAAAACTAAAAACCTCATGAGAGTTCTCCACTAAATGTGTTTGAGAAATCTATAGTCTGGGCGGTGATAGAGTAGTCACTAATCTTACGCCCCTCGTAATCACGTTGACGCAAACGCAGCCTGCCGGATACGTTGACCTGTGTACCCTTCTTTACATACTGATGGCAAATTTCTGATAGATCACCAAAACAGGCGACATCAATGAATAAAGGATTGTCTTTATCCCGCCTGTGCTTGGACATCAGGCGAAACACACCAAAATTTTCTTTGATCTGCTTGAATTCACCAACAACAACGCCACCAAGAGAAATTACGTTATGATCCATTAATCATCTCCACTAGTTCATCAATATCATTTTTGTTTCTGCGTTTACGTTTTTTCTTAGGAGGTTCAGGCTCATCCGGTGCATAGTTAAGTTCTATATCCTTAATAGCCCTAACTACCACCGGATCACCTGTCTCAGTATCTTTTATAATTTCCGCTTCGTATGAATTGGTTTTTATAAAAGTTGGGCAGTTTAACAATGCAGCGACATCTTGGTCGATGGCTTTAGCTTTTGCTTTAGCTTTTGCAACAGTTTCTGCCCGCACCACATATTCAGTATAACAAGTTTGTATTTCTTTTACAAGATAATACTTCACAAATTTCTCCGTTTCTCTAGGAATCGATTCCTAGGCTACGAAGGATACGGCCCCGGACTACCTGTGCATTACCGCGATTGGATGTACACAGAACAGAAGTGGCAGTGCCCTGACTTAGACCAAGCTGACTAGCGGCCTGTGTTGTGCCACGCTTTGTGTTAGCGTAAGTACCAAGTCTCTGGGTACGTGCAACTGCTGTTACGGGATTAAAGGTCTTACCACGGTCTGCACCATTACGTGCTACACCGACAACACGATTGCCTTCGTATGACCAGTTGTAAGAGTTACTGGTCTGTGATAGTGTGTGTAGAAATTGATCCTGATTCATTCTTAGCTTCCTTTAAAATTTCGTAAAGTCTTAATTTTTGTGCAGGAGTTGTTGTTGGGAATTTCGGCATCTGCACTTCATGCCGGTCAGAGATTGCTTTAGCTAGAAGAATTAAGTGGTGAGACTTCATTAAGTTTAAGGCTTTGTGGAGTTCTGGATGAACATCACCAAATAGAGATTCCGTAGCAGCAACGTACTCTGATTTTTCTTTTGTTCTCATTAATTATATCCTAACTTCAATTTCGGTGACAATTATTTTCCTTTGGAAAGTCTGTTTTTTTGTTCTTCTGTTTTTAAAACATATTGTTTTCTCCAATTATACCATTCTTCCAAGTTACCACCCCACAAGGGTTTACCACTGATACATTCATAACCTTTTCGCCAACGTTCAGCATATAGCTGTATTCTTTTTTCTTTTTCTTCATCAAAATCATGTTTAGTGTCAAGTTTTAGATCTTTAGCCGCTCCGCCATACCTGTTAACATAATTCTGTTTCAGCAAAGTTTGGATAGCATCCATCACTAATCCTTTCAAAAGAGTTTGAGAAGTGCCGATTTCTGGAATCGAACCAGCTTATTTGAGCACCAAGGAACACAAATCTTGGACCACCAAGTAATCGGCATACCCCATCCTGAATTCGAATCAGGCCACTCGCTTTATAAGAACTAGTAGGTCTACCAGACCATCATGGGGTAAAATGTAGGCTCTCCCGGACTCGAACCGGGAACCAACAAATTATGAGTTTGCTGCTCTGACCATTGAGCTAAGAGCCTAAAGAGAAAAGACCGAGGCGTCTGGGTGAGTCATTGAATCTGGATTGAACCGGATGAACGCATGAACCTAGAACGCCTCGATCTCTTTTATCACATCACTTGGTGTGTGTCAAGAGCAAATCTCGAATATTTTTAAATTCTTTTTTCCTGACCATGTGATTCCACGGACCCCATTTGCCGGTCCTGCTGTTTTGAATCCGTTCTGGTTCTTTACTCTTGACCAGTTCCTTGTCAACCCAACCCTGAATATATACCAAATTATTTGCTTTGTGATAAAAACATGCGATAAAAATGTCAGCCTTTTCAAGTTTGGCTTTGTCTTTATCTGTCTGAGTAGGAACCTTTAACCACGGTTCATAATATGCAGCAGCATGTGTTGCGGTCTTAACATCTGCTTTAAGTCCAGCGATTATGAAATCATAACCCGCATCACCGTGATCGTCATATATCTCAGTATCTAATTCGATATTGAAATATTTTGCAACAGCAAGTTCACCAAATAGTCCATAACTATGCGATTGCTCAGAGCTATTGGTTAAGTTGCCATGTCTACCCGCACCAAACTTAACTTTCTTAGCATCTCTTTTTCTAGCTAAAGTTTCTACTCGTGCTACATCTTGATCTGTAATTTCTACTTTAGCATATGTCATGTGTAAATCACCATAATTGTACATGCTGTTATAAAACTAATAGTAAGAACTATTTCTAACTTGTTTTTCATACGTAGTCCCAAACTTTTCTAACATGAACCATATCATCCCCATACTTATCTTTTAATTTATCAAAGATTTTTTCTCTACCCTGAATTTTTACTATTTCCTCCATATGCTTTAATCTCTGACCTTCCCAGATATAGAAAGAGACTCTTCTAATTTCTTCTTTCACAATTTTTCCTTAATCAAAAAGTTTTGGTCCTGAAGGTTTTACATACAGTGAATTCAACATAACTATTGATTGTTTAACAGAATCATTATCTGTTATATCCGCTACTTCCTCAACTAGCTCACTGAACATTTTTCTTGCATCTTCTTCACTGATGTAAGAGTTTACGATGTCTTTTATAGTACGTGCTTCTTTGTTTGTGATAGGCATTTTATCTTCCGTAATACTTACCAAGAACTTCGATGCGATCTTCCGCATCAACCAGAAGATCTAAAGCTTCATCTAAATTCTTATAGAAATCTTCTGTAGTGTGATCTCCTATGCCTACGGCATTCTCTGTTAATAGTTTAAGAGACATGAGTGCTTTATCTCTATCGGAAAAAGCCTTCTGACGTAAATACCCTAACGCGAGTTCTTTCATAAATATTCCTTTTGTGTATTAACCTCTGTTTCATAAATAGTTGGGACACTAAATCCATCATCAAATTCTTCAGCGGCTTTTTGTGCTAATTGAACACTGTTGAAAACACCAACGATACCATCAAACCCAAAATTGTCATTGATCAGATACACAACATACATTTTTTTCATTTTCAATCCTTTTAATGATTCTATCTCCCGTGTCAAGGTGGATTCCAAAAAATCATCCAATTTTCCAAAATCGCGCTTGACAAACTCCTTCCAAGAAGGATGATCGGGCATCGGACCCCGAAAGTCAAGGGAGAAATCTGGATTTTCCAGAACTTTTCCAAAATTCTGGGGATATGATACAAGTGCCGCAAGGCTCCAGATGAAGACCGAATCGCGTCTGGGTTATCAAACATCGGCCTGAGATACTGTGCCACTCAAGAAATTCGGTGAGGATCAGGGACCAAGCGTAATAAATACAGCTAAAGAACTTGAGACGACAAATGTACCCGTTTTGCGGTTGGGAGCAGTCCCGTAAATTAATTTGTTAAACTGATTCAATATAAGCCAAATAAATAAGGCAGTCTAGGTTCATACGAGCATCTGGTAAAATCCAGATTCATCCTCTCACCTAGATTGCTTTATTTTTTTTAAAATTTCTAGCGTGCTTCTTACGCGAATATTCTCAAGAAACATAATTTTAGTGTCTTCTGGGCGGTAGGTAAGATCTTCGGTAAAAGAACATCTCCCAAAAAATCTCCTTGTAAAGGGGAAAAGTTAATAATTTATGGGGGGAAGCTCGGATACAATATAAATGATTCCCTCTTTTACCTTTATTAGGAATTCACAATGAAAGCGGAAGTTAAGACGGTAGATAAACGGTGGGGCAGAGAGATATGGTTCGCTAATAATGAAGAAAAGGATTATTGCGGGAAGATCTTGGAAATAGATCCCGATAATCAATTAAGCCTGCACTTTCATATGATAAAAGAAGAACATCTTTATAATATGAAGGGTGATTGCCGAATTACATTCTTAACACAAACGGGTTCAGAAATCAAGTTTGATCTTAGTGAAGGCCAGAGTTTTCACATAAAACCCGGAGTTGTACATAGATTTTCAACAGAGAATGGTTGTACTCTATTAGAGGCTAGTACTTTTCACAGAGATAATGATAGCTATAGGGTAGCTAGATGATAGACTTTAGTATAGTTTTGGTGTCTAGATCTAGACCAAGTATGATGCTAGACCTATATAGGTCAATAGAAAACACCTCAACGTTAAATAACGAAATACTTATTGGATTAGATAATGACGATGGCAATTTACATAAGTATGTAGATATATTTTCAGACATTGATAATGTAAAACTATTTATTGAAGACAGGAATACAAATCTTCATACTAGGATAAATGAATTATTGCCACATGTTAAAGGCAAATATATTTTTGTATTAAACGATGACTGTAAACTTATAGATGATTCTTGGGATAAAGATTCAATAGAACTATTAGATAGTTTTGGTGATACAGTATACGGTAGAACTTATGATAATAGTATTGATAGAGTTGACAATACTTATGCTGCATTTCCTATTGTTTCAAGAATAGCGGCCAATAAGTTGGGCTTTATAATGGATGAGACCTTCGGTAATCATGGTTCAGACGTTATGACCTATAGAGTTTACGAAGGCGCAAATAAAATCGTTGATTTGCCCGGAGTTAGGATTGATCACGTTCTACACAATTCAGTAGATGCTTTGCAAGATAGGAAAAGAGATAAAACAGCGGTTGATATGATAAATAGAACTTTTTCTGATGATAAATTCTCAGTTAATAGTCTTTTTAGTATCGATATTTCAAAAAAGTCGGATCTACTTAGATGAAATTATTAACAGTATATAATACTTGTGGCATAAAAGGTTTTGAAAATGTAGATTATTATATTTCTGCATTAGAAAGTATTTTTCAACAAGAGGATGTTGATCATGATGTTGTAATTTCTGCGTGTTTAAATAAAATCTTTACCTTAAAAAAAGTAAAAAGAAAATTTAAAGACATAAGAATAAATTTGATAACTGATCCAGTTCCAGTTAATGTGAGCTTTAATCATACTTGTGAAGTCTTTGATGATTCACATGATGCATTTTTGTATATTGATTCTGGCATAATTATGCCTGATAAATTCACGATAAAAAAAATGATTGACAGGCTTGAATCTGGACCATATTCTATGGTTTGTTCTAATGTTAATAATGATGTCGGTGTTGCTGTTGAAGATATACTGATAAATAGATACAATCAAAATAGAGGCGATGGTATACTTACTGATGATGTTGGTTCATTTGTATCAGTGGGTTCGTCTTTAAACTTACATTGTCAAATATTTTCAAAACAGCTAAAACAATACTATAACAGAATTATTCCCGATATCTTTGCTGGATTTTGTACTGAGTCAGTACTATCTTTTCTTTGTGCGGGATTAAAGACTAGGTGGGCTTTTTGTGACGACGTTTTAGTTTCTCATGAGAGAAATATGGATGGGCAAAGTTCCGGTTTTGATCCTGGAAAATGGATGTATGAAAAAAAGAGACAAACCTATGATCATCCATTTGTTATAGAGAGCTATTTGGATAGATTCACAAATCAATATGCAAAAAGTATAGGGTTAGGATTTGAGGAGTGTCGTAATGTTGTTATGCACGATAAAGAACAATTTGACGACAATTCATTTTGCATAAATGATGATCTTAAATATTATATAAAAGAAAATCTATTCCTCAAGAATAGTGAATTTAATTATTCTAACATAAAGAGCGTAGTAATATGAAAGACCCCGTAACAAGAAGGATATACCAACGGTATATACAGAATGCGGATAAAAGTAAATGGTGTTGGGATTATAAAGTATCAATAGTTATACCAACGAGAGGGAGGGTTGAGCTTCTTAAGGATTGTTTGCTTTCTATCTTAGATAAATCTTTTAAACGTGAGAGACTTTTTGAAATTATATTAGTCATAGATTATGACGATGATGAAACCTTAAAGTTTGTTAGAGGATTTTCGGATAATTTTAAATTTAATTGCCCAAAGACAAAGATGCGGCTTAATAGTCTTTCGGTTATATTAACTGAGAGGTCTGAATTTATGCAGCGTGATTATAATAATGCTGGGGCTAATGCTGCAAAGGGTGACTTGATATTCATTTTAAACGATGATTGCATTATGACAACAACTAACTGGGATAAAAAACTTGTAGATTACTATATTGAAAATAAACCTGATGATGATATTATGTTGATAGCATGTAGTGATAATACACATGACGGTGAAAGTTTAGATATCAAAGGTCAAGTAAGAAATAATGAGACTCATGGAGCATGTTTTCCAATTTTTACAAAGACTTTTTGCGATATATTTAACGGCGTGTTTCCTCCAGAATTCAAGATGTGGTGTGTTGATACGGCCATGAATTCATTCTTTAAAGAATTTGATAGAAAGTATCGTTTTAAGGAAATGCATATAGACCATATTAGTTATCATACAAAAACCAGAGAGCCTGATTCTATCAATCATCATGTAGAAAAGGTCAGTAACTCTCCAGTGCCACCATCTACTATGCAGTATTATTTTGATACTGTGTCTAAATATATAAAAAATGATTAATAACAAAACAAAATATTTTGAAAATCGGGGAAGTAATTATACAATCTATGATTACAGGGATTACGACATACACTTTGTTCAAGACAAAATATCAAAATCTTTTCAAGGCGTGATTAGAGGATTTCACGGTGATGATAAGACTTGGAAGTTGATAACATGCTTATATGGTAAAATAAAATTAGTTACTTATGATCTAGAGATTGATGAAAGAAATGAGTTTTTTTTAGATGGTGACGACAAAGATTCTATTTCTGTATTGGTTCCGCCGAGAGTTTTGAATGCACATCAATGCTTAAGCGGTTATTGTATATTCCATTATAAATGGAGCGAGTATTATACATCTCCGGAAGATCAGTGGAGTGTACACTATAACGACCAGACCATTAAACCTTTATGGTCAAATTTGCCACACATAGTTTCAGAGAGAGATAAAAACTCAAAAAGTCTACAGGATCTTAAAAAATGCATCAGCAAGAAATAATAGATTTTGAGAAAGAAATACAATCTTTGTATGAAGATGGCGAGATTCGTGGACCTATTCATCTTAGAGACGGAAACGAAAATCAATTAATAGAAATATTTGAAGACATCAAAACAAATGATTATGTTTTTAGTACATGGGCAAACCATATTCATGCTCTGCTAAAAGGAATACCAAGAGAATCTGTAAAAAATAGAATTTTGGAAAGCGAGTCGATGGCTATGAACTTTCCAGAACATAATTTCTTTACTTCAGCGATAGTTGCCGGTATTCCACCGATAGCTTTAGGCACGGCCTTATCTCTTAAAAGGAAAGATTCAGAAGATAGAGTTTGGTGTTTTGTGGGTGATATGGCGTTTAGGACCGGGATATGTCACGAGTCTATCATGTATGCTATTTCACACGATCTTCCAATTACATTTGTTGTAGAAGATAACGGTAAATCTGTCGGCACACCTACTCAAGACACTTGGGGCGAGGTAGGAATTGATAAGTTGCTTAAATTCTATAAAAACTTGATTAAAATTACAAGCTTATGTGATATAATTTATTATCAGTATTCACTTACTTATCCACACTCAGGAACTGGAACTTTTGTTTCCTTTTAAATTATGAAATATCTAGAAGAAGTAGATAGAGGTATGAAGTTGTTGGCGGATAGTGGTACAACCATTATCGGTCAGGCTGTTGCCTATAAAGGACACGCTATTACCAGACAGGCGGGTTTTTGGCCTGAAGATAAACGTGTTGAGCTTCCTGTGGCAGAAGAGATGCAAACAGGTATGGCTTTAGGCATGTCTCTAGCAGGCGATATTCCGGTTTCAATATATCCTAGAATGAACTTTTTGATTTGTGCTTGTAATCAACTTCTAAACCATTTAGATAAATGGGAATTAATGGGTGGTGGTATTCCCCATGTGATTTTAAAAGCAGTTGTCGGTAGTGATTATCCACTTGACCCTGGCAATCAGCATAAGGCAAATTGGGCTGATGAAATTAATAACATGTGCGAGAAGATAAAGGTTCACAATCTTATTTACGCTCATAAAGTTTTTCCAGCCTATGAGTCAGCTACAACAGATAAGAATGTTCACTTAATTATAGAACACGGGGATCTATACAGTGCTTGATATTTTAGTAATATCTCCTTCCTCTGCCGGATTATATCAAGATTTACAGAAAGATTTTTCTGCAAAAGAAACAAACATATGGGCGGGATTACTATCAAACGCTGTAAGAAAAGATTACAGCGTTATGATTTATGATATGGAGATAGAAAGACCTTCTGCTGATAAATTCTTGCAAGATGTAAAAGATATCAATCCTAAATTAGTTCTCTTTGTTGTGACAGGGCAGAACCCAAATGCATCTACAGCAGCAATGGATGGTGCTACAAATGCTTCGACTATTTTATCAGATGAATTCAAGATAGCATTTGTTGGTCCGCATGTTAATGCTCTACCTATCGAGACTCTTGAAAAACACCCAGAAATAGATATTGTATTCACAAATGAGGGTGTTTATGCACTAAAGAAGCTATTAAAGACGGATCTTGAGAATATTGATAATGTAAATGGGATAGCTTATAGAGATAAGTCTGGCGAGATAAAATTAAACCCACCAGAAAAGATAGTTCCACAGAATCTTTTACAACATGACTTACCTGGAGTTGCTTATGATTTAATGCCAAGTCTCGACAACTATAGAACATCACACTGGCACGCAAATTATCAAGATGATAGATCTCCATTTGCCAGTATCTATACTAGTCTTGGTTGTAGTTTTAAATGCAATTTCTGTATGATCAACATCATCAACAGAACAAAAAATGGTAGTGATAAATATGCCGGAATGTTTAATAAGTTTAGATATTGGTCTCCGGAATTTACAATACAGCAACTAGATTATTTAGCTAATAAAGGCGTCAAGCATATAAAAATAGCTGATGAGCTATTCTTGAATAATCCAAACAAACATGCTATGCCTTTGTGTGACTTAATTATTGACAGAGGTTATGATTTTAATATATGGGCTTATACTCGCGTTAATACAGTGAGGGAGCACCATCTTGATAAACTTAAAAAAGCTGGAGTTAATTGGTTAGCTATTGGTATTGAAAATGTACGACAAAATGTTAGACAGGAAATAGAAAAAGGTGTATTTAAGGATTCAGATATTGGAAGTGTTGTAAGGATGATAGAAAATGCCGGAATTTATGTAATTCAAAATTATATTGTTGGACTTCCCGGTGAGTCCACTGAAGACGCTAAGGCGAATTTAGATTTTGCTCTTGATCTAAAATGTGCTGCATACAATGTATATCCATCTATGGCATTACCTGGATCTCAGTTGTATACAGAAGCATTTGCTAATAATCAAGAACTGCCGCAAAAATACTCAGAGTTTGGATTTCTTAGTTATGATTGTTTTCCACTCAGTAATGGAATAATGACTCGTGAAGAAATACTAAAAATAAGAGATGAAAACTGGGTTAAGTATCATACACATGATAGCTTTATATCACTTACTTTGGATAGGTTCGGAAGCGTGGCTGTTAAAAACTTAAAAAATATGACATCTCTAAGTTTAGATAGAAAACTAATACGATCTGCCGACTATTACTGTAGGTAAGGTAAAAGATGATGAAAAAATATTTAAAGAATTAATGAATATTTTTGATTCAAATAAGAATATTGAATATAATCACCAAATAGAGCTATAATCTAAGAAGAATAATATGATTAAAGTAGGTATTATTCCATCTAGACTTCAATCCAATCGTATTCCAGAAAAGCCTTTGGTGGATATTTGTGGATTGCCGATGGTTATACATGTTCTAAAAAGAGCTAAACTCAATACAGAACTTGACAAAGTATACGTTGCAA
>Ga0070750_10001713_pt1 | contig 12225 bp, 5 predicted proteins | sample VirMetDEL_Nov_24_FD_77013 | JGI IMG/M metagenome (GOLD analysis project Ga0070750, IMG submission 77013) | Aqueous microbial communities from the Delaware River and Bay under freshwater to marine salinity gradient to study organic matter... | ecosystem: Environmental > Aquatic > Marine > Coastal...
CATTTTTAATAATATTTACAAATTTTGACATGATTATCCTAAAGCTATTGCCATCACAATTGCACTTGAATTTGCAGCCTCAGTAGTTGCTAATCCTGCATCTACTGGTGCTTGGTTTTTCCATTTTGAATCTGAACTATGGTAAGATAAAACTTGGTTATCAGCTAAACTTGTAATTGTAGTATCATCAAGTTCTGATAGTTGGTCTTTTGTATCAACTTGAGCATCAACATAAGTCTTAATTGCTTTAGCTGATGCAAGGGTAGTATCCGTACCAGCAGTACCATTACTAAGATCAGTATCAAGTACTCCAGATTTAAGGTTATCTACCTCGATGTTAGTTACAGTATTACTATCTACATCTATTGTTTTATTAGTAAGAACATAAGTACCGCTATCTGAGACTAAGTTTTGTCCTGTTCCTGAAGCTACTGCATCAACGTATGCTTTACTTGCTCCATCTGTAGAAGCACTAGGGTAACCAAGGTTAATCAATTTGTTATTAGATGCATCAAAGTCTCCCGATGGAGTCTTGGGCATTGCATCTCTAGCAGTATCAATTGCTTCTTGGGCAACACGGAATATCTGGTTATTAGCACCGTCAAGATCTGCTTCTCTAATTACAGATCCAGGTTGAAAATCTACTGTCTTAGTGGTTCGATTGGATACACGTTGTAGGAGTATCCTTGCACCGTCTGCAATAGATACACTTCCGTTGATTGTTACCTGAGTTTGTCCAGTATTTACCGTGTATTGAGGATACCCTGCGGTAGCACTGGTTGAATCAAGGAGAGTCCCTGCTACGTAGACCTCAAGTATTTCTCCTACTGATGTATCGAATGCAGATTTATTGATTGTCAGGGTTCTATTGTTACTTGAGCTAGAAAAGGTGTACTCATCGTAACTAAACGGTCCTGTTTGTGCTGGTGTTGGCATGGGTTAGAAGTTCATCAATGGTTGTAAGACGGGTTTAAATCCAGTATCTCTTTGGGTATCTTTTTGAGCATCTTTTTCCTCATATTTTAAAGCTAATTTTGGATTTTTACTTAAGACTAATTGCCATGCTTGTTTTTTATTCTTATTTAATAGATCAGTTAAATCCCCTCTTACTGCATCCATTAGTACCGCAGGAACATCTTTAGTGGTTTTCATGGTTTTTACCATGTCTGTGAAAAACTTATTCTTCCCAATACTAATACGGTTGAGTCTACCATATTCAGCAGCGAATAAGAATCTTTGTTTATAACTCAAGGGTATACCTTGGTAACTCTTCCATCGTTTAGGATGTTTCATAGGTACTTTGAGATTATACACTAAGAAATCCGTAGTAGATTCTTGAGTTTTTCTGCCGTGCCAAGGAATAGCCATTTGTTTTAATAATCGTTTGTATAATGGTTCTGTTTCCTCGTGTAATCTTGATACATTACCTTCCATATCAAGGATTGCAGTACTTCCTGCCATTGGTTTAATAATTCCTTGAGGATCTGAAGAAAAGATATTTTTAGATACAAAATCTTGAATCATTAGTTCCCCCATTCTTTCCCAAGTTTTCAATTGTCTAATTGTTAACTCTGATTTTTGAGGAATGTAGACTCCTGCTCCTTGGTAAGCAGTTTTTACTTCCTTTTGATCTAGAACTAATTCTTCTGTAGGAACATCCTTAAGAAGTAGTTCATTTTCTTTACTTTTAACTATATTTCTTCTTAAAGACGAAAACCCACTTTGAACAGGGTTTAAGTAGTTTAAGTAATTAGTAGCTACTTTCATTGGATCTTGCCTTGGTCCAGGAAACACTGCTTCTACAGTATTTCTTATGCCTGTCATCATTGATTTATCCATCAATAATGCTCCAAGTGTAAATGCTAATTGACCATAATTTTCATTATCAAGGACATCCGCAGTTTCAGTATCTCCTTCATTTCTTATTTGGTTTATAGTAGATCCTACATCCATTGCTTCAGCAAGTGCTCCTCCTACGGTTACTAAGGTAATAAAAGGATCACCTCTTCCAATTGGATAAGTAGTAGTATCTCCTGTCTTTTTATTGGTTACATCGATGTAAGGAGGTTGTCTTCTTGAAGAATAAAGAAAGTCTCTATCATTAGTTAATGCTACACCTCCTGTTTTCATCAGAACTTCATGTTCTTCATCACTAAATATTCCTTTAGATAATCCAACTCCAAGACTAAGTAACATTACTCCTGAAATAGATTGTGCATATACTTGATCTCTGTACCTAGCATCGTTCATCCATTTTTCTTTATTAAGTCCTCTTCTAAAAGGAATAGCTAAAAAATTCCTTTCGTATCCTACTTTTTTAAATGCATTAAAAAGAGTTTTAAGGAATGGATTATGAGATTGCCAAAAGGATGTTGCTACATTAGAAGCAATGTTTTTCCCTACTGATCTACCTTTATCGTGGTATCTAGATCTCCTTGCTTTATCAACGTATTGCATAACTCCTGGTAGATCCTCTTGAAGTACATCTTTATGAGCAATATCCTGTGCCATTTTATCAATGTCTTCAGGAAGATTTTTAACGATACTTTGGTAAAGCTTTACTCTTTCATATCCAACTGCACCAGACTCTATTGCTCTCTGCATAGCCAATCTATGCATTGCTCTCCTATAAAAAAATACTCTGGAAAACTGATCTCCTCCAAATAACATTCTTCCTGGAACTCCCACTGTAAATCCTGTGGTATCAACCATACCTCTTAACCATTTGTTAAGTCCTGTTCCAGTATCGGGAATTTCAAATCCTGCACTTGAAAATTGTTCTGATAACTCAAATCCTCTAAATCCGTTTTTTTTAAGAAATCTATTTGAAGATCCTCCTTTAGTAGCAAAGGAATTAAGGAGTTCATTAGCACCTTGAGCATTCTGAGGAAGATCAATGACTGCATCTATAGCACCTGAAACTGGTCCTCTATGTCTAAACGCTTCGTCCATTTGAAATATTTCCCAAAACGCTTGCATAGTTCCAAAATCAGCAGCACGTACTTCATCCATTTCCATGCCGTTTTGTTGTCTTCCAAATGTTTTAGCTACTTTGTTTAAGCCAGCAGAAATGTAGTCTTCAAAAATACTTAACTTATAAAATGCCATGTTTGAAACTATATTTACTGCATCGTCAGTTACAGAACTAAGCATTCCGTTTATTGCAAAATACTGAAGAGCATCAAAAGTTTTTTTAACTTTACTTCTTCCAACTAATTTTTGAACTCCAGTAGGATTTTTCATACTTGCAATAGCATTAGCTAAATTCATAACTCCTATTGCTTCTTGTCCTGAGTCTGCAAGAATAGCATCTATAGCAGCACCTCTATCGGCCCCTGCTTTTGCCATAATATTGTAGGCTTGCAGAGATCTACCAAAGTCTTTTCCAATTCCTCTGATAACCTGAGACATATTTAAGTACCTTACTGTTTCTTGCATAAATTTAGCTTTAACTACTTTAGGTACTTCAGGAAGTTTTCCTTCGTCAACAAGTCTACCCATATCACTTATTTCAGTAGCTAACTTGTGGTAATTACTTGTCATGTCTACAAGGTAATCCCTGACTACTAAGGTATGTACTGGAAGAGTCCTAGTTGTATTTGAAAATCCCATGATAAATTGATCTATATTAGACCCTTTACCTAAGATTTGTTCTATATGTTCTCTTGCGTGAACAGCAGCAGTTTCTACTTGTTGGTTGGAAAGTACATCGTCTTCCCATTTTCCAAACTTATTTTCATAAGTTGCAGCAGCATCATTAAGGACTTGCTTTAGTTGATCTGAAGAATCTATCTTTCTAAGATTTATTAAAGGAGAGTCTTCAAAATTTACTTGACCAGGTTTGTAATAGTTTTCTAAATCGTTTGGAGTAAACGGTAGTTCTTTTTGTGGTCCTGTGTTTAATGCTAGTTTACCTCCTGTGGTTTTCTTAGTAGCAAATTTATCAGCAGCAAGTTTTTCTCCTATTGTTTTCCATACTTTAGGAATATTTTTTCTTTCTTTGCCAGAAGCAGAGTTATACCATTTTCCATCTTCTTTAAGATCGTGTTTGACAAAAAACTTTTCAAACTTTTCACTTTTGTACTCAGTAATTTCTTCATCAGTAAAAGGTCTTTTCTTAAGTTTAAGTTTTTCTTCTTTGACTTTTGTTTCTTCATAGATCTTCCTTGAATTTTCTTTTCCAGTTAGAGCATCATCTAAAGTTTCTCTACTATTATTAAAGACTTCATCCTTATCTTCTTTAAATCGAATAAACGGACTAGGGTTTTCTTCTGGAATATCAAGGTCTTTTCTTTGAGATTCTTCAACTGGAAATAGGTTTTTTAGTTTTTCTTTAAATGGACCCTCTAATTCTCCATATTGATTTAAAAGGATTGCAGCTTCTTCAGGATCAGACCTTAGTAATTTTGAGTACTTATCAATAAATTTCCATGAATCAGATCCATACTTAACGATGATCTGTCCTAATGCTTCACCTACTGCACCTTCAAAAAGACCGTTTGCAGCTTGATTAAGAACTCTATGAAACTCGTTGTAATCCTTAGTAGACCTAAGACCCATTACTTCTTGTTCTACTTTAGCTTTTTGTTCTTCGCTTGCCATTGCAACGAGCATATCTGCGATTAGGTTATTAAAAGCAGGGAGTGATCTATTATCCTTTTCTCCTATAAGCGTAGATCCTGCCATAGTATTTACTAAGGATTTAACTCCTGTTACTGCTGTGTCCAAGGATTTAATCGGCTTAAGAAAGAATCCTCCTACTGCATATTCTCCAAATCCAGTACCTACTACTTCTAGAGCATCTCCTGCCATTGTTTTAGGTTCATATCGTGCTCTAAAAAACTCTGGTAATTCTCCAATTAATCCTTTGTTACCAGAGGTATCCTTTGGCATATCTTCTTTTCTGCCGTAGTGCTTAACCCCTGTCATTCTTCCTTGTTCATCTTTTTCTATAACTACTCCAGATGAAGTAAGAAGATTTTCTATAATCCAATTTACAGGTCTTCTGATGCCTTGGTATGTCCCATGAACAATGTTGTCTGGTACTGTTTCTAAAGCAGTTCTAGTTATGTCTACAGTTGAGTTATAAAGATCTTTTATGACATCCCATGAACCTTCTGCGATCAACTCAGGTATTGTATCTTCTTCTTCTGATTTAGCTCTTTCTTGAAAAAGATAAATAGTGTTATCAATGTGTTTTAATTTTTCAGGAGTCTTTGCTGTTTCCCTCATCCTCATCCAAACAGGGATAACTTCTTTTGCAGATAAACCATGTAATTTACTACCCTCTGCAAAAATTCCTTGTTGCGATTCAAACTGTTCAAAAACATTTTCCGCAGGATTTTGACTAGCAAGAGGTTCAACTTTTTCTTCAACTTTTGGAGGTAGTTGATCTGCTACAAATGGAGGTATTGTAGTTTTAGGAGTTAATTGAGTTTCTTCAGTCATTATGGTGTTTTTTATTCAGGATAAGCTTCGCTATATTTTTGCAAATCATCATCTGTAACTTCGCTATTATTTTCTTCGTTAGAAGAAGATTTTTCTTCTTGAGTATCTGATTGTTGTTTTTCCCCTGAATTTTGAGTATTTTTGTAGATTTCTGCTGGAAGTGATATGGATTTTTTGTACAGTTCCCAATAGATTTTCATCTGTTGATTTGTATTTTCTTCACTTAATAAATAACTAACCTTTTCATCAACTTCTTTTTTTCTAATACTAGGATTAGTCATAAATCCAATGTTTTCTTCTTCTTTAGGATTTATTTGTATATTGAAAAGCCAATCTTCAAATTCTTGAACAACTGCCACATACGCTACTGGCCTTTGAGCACTTAATCCTGCACCTATTCTTGAATTAATTACTTCTTTACCAAAAAAATCATCAATTGCGTTTCTTCCTATAGTAATAGGATCATCACCTTCAGGTACTTTAAATAATGGTTTAGAAACTTCTCTTTTTCTTCTTGTTAATATTCTCCAAGATGACTCTGTTAACTTATTATCTGTCCATGCTTTATTAATATTAGTTTCTAATTCATCAAGTTTTATTTGTGGAGTGGTAGGGTTATAACTATCAATCGTCTTACTCAACTTCATGTAAGTTTCAGGATCAGTCTTTGCTTTAGAGTTATCTTTTGTTCTTTGTTTTTCTACTGCATCTATTTTAGATACTAATTTTTGAAAGGTAGATTCTTTAAGTATTCTTTCTGTTATAACGTCTGAATCATCTCCTTTCATATACTCCATTGGTCCTTCTTCTTTTAATGCTTCTCGTAAAGATTGGTAATCATAGTTACCTTCTGCATCTGGAGTATTTAAACCATCTACAACATCAGTAAAAATCTGCATAGCTCTTTTAGCTCGACTAACAGTAGATTCTTTTACACGTTTAATAGCTTGTTCATGAAGATCTTCGTCTACCCCTTTGGTTAATAAAGTGTTTGTAGCAGTAAGAAACCTATTAGCCATATTAAGAAGACTATTTCTGTTCTTTGATTTACCTGGGGCATCCACAGGCAATGTTTTGTATGTTTTTATTTTATTTTCTAATTGTTTTTTGACTTGCTCTAACTCTGCTATTCCCATTATGTCTATAAGATCAACTTTTTCATCGATAAACGTATCTTCTCTAGTAGTAGCATCTTCTAGATCTTTGGATTCCTTAAGAGCTTTTTGGAATGTTTCAACTTGAGTAAGGAGTCTTTCTTTAAATCTGTAATCAAGTTGATCACTTGGAATTTTTGTTATTACTTTATGAAGGAGTTGTAACTGTCCATCTTTATTAAAGTTATCAGTTACTTGTTCTCTTAGTTCAAAATAATAATCTTGTTCTTTTTCAAGGTCTTCTTTTTCCTGAGTTAATTTAGCTTTTTCATTTTCATCTTTTGCTTCGTCAATCTTTTTTTGTGCTTCTTGTAATCTTTTTTCTGATAGTTTTGTTTCTTCTTCTCCAACTTTTAATAACCATCTAGACATTTGTTGAGGTGATAATTTCTTACCACTTAACTTTTTCCTAAAACTATCAAGGTACTTAAAATCTTTTAGTTTAGCTTCTGACCAATCTTTAGTTATATCTAAATTGTTTTTGTCATGTTCTTTACTTAAATTGATTTTAGCTTGTGCATCTCTTTGAAGTCTTACTTGTTTTTTTAGATTTGTTTTTTGTTTTTGAGTTAATGTAGAATCTTCATTAATAGCAGTGATAAGATTTTCTAGCTTATCTACTTTTTCTTTATGTTTATCTAGAGTACCAAGGTGACCATCATAGGATTCAAGAGATTTCTTTTCTTTTTTATCGTCAGTTTTAACTTTTTTAAAGCTTGCTATTTTCTTTAATTTACTTCTAATTTTACCTAATGCTCTAATCTTATCGTTTGGTTCTAACCTTGCTAATTCACCTTCTTCATCCTTTAGAATCCTTTCAAGATTTTCTTCGTTGCTATCTAAGGTTTTTAAATCATCAGTAGCAAAAGATTCGTTTTCTAGAAGTTTACCTTCGATTTCAGCATTTGCTTTCTTAAAGTTTTCTTGTTTTGTTAGTTCTCTTTTTTCTTTTATTTCTTTATATGTGTCACTTACTAACTTACTTACTCGACCTCTAACTGTCTTTGCATCTTTACCTAGTTGTTTAAGTAAATATTGATTAGATCTTCTTGCCCTATCTCTAGGTGACAGATTAGTTATTGAATGCTGTATTGCTGTAGCTATATCTCCTGACAATAAATCTTCTTGCAGAGTTTCGGCAAACTTAAGTCTTTGTTCTGGATCTTTTATTGTTTCAACTTTAATTATACTTTTGTCTAGTTCATTTACTGCGTAAGAATACCTTTGTTCTTTTTGCTCCTTACGTTTTTTCTCTTCATTTTCTACTCTTATTTTTTCTCTAGCTTCAAAAGGTTCTTTAACTTTTGTTCTAAATGCTGTGTGTACCTTTGCTCTTTCTTTGTGATCATGAATTTTAAGTTTAATTTCTTTTAACTGAGCAAGTCCTTCGTCTACTTGAGATTGTGTTTGAGCCATTCCCGGACCCATTTCTAATTTTTCAATTAACTCATATCCTTCTCCTAATGCTTCATGTTGTTCTTCTTGTTGTTCTTTTGTTAATTCAATAGGAGAAGTATCAATTTGATCTTTTGCTTCTATGTATTCATCTTGGAGTTTAGCAAGTAACTCAGCGTTTTCTCTAGAACCAAACTTTTTTATAAAATCGTCACTTTGTATTTCAAGGGCAACAATATGTAATTCTTCCGCATTTTCTTCTGCTCTTGCTTTAATAATATCTCTTCTTATATCAGTAAAAGTACTTATTGCTATTTTATTTTCTTCTTCAATTTTTCTATCTTTTTCTGCCTGTTCTTCTTTGTCTTCCTTTTCTATTAAACTTGCTTGTCTTCTTTTAAGTTCTTCTCTTAATGTTTTCCATCTAGGATTAGTATCAGTAATACGAGGTTGACCTTCTAATGCTTGGTCAATGAAATCTAGTGAATCCCAAACTGGATCTTCTGATGTAATATCTAATTGTTTACTCCTAGCATCCACAATATCCATAAAAGCATTGTCATAGTCATCTTTGGTGTAGATAGACATTTGACCATTAGGTTCAAGAATACTTTTTCTTCTTGTGGCATACCCATATATTTTAGAAGTAAACGGAGTAGTTTCTAAGCTTTTATCAATTTGAATTACAAGTTCATTTTGTAAATTCTTTTCGTCTATTTCAGCTACTTTTTTTGCAATAGCTGTTTGATAAGGTTTAAAATTTAATTTGTTGTTTTTAAAAATCTCATTAAATTCTGGAGGAATCTGATTTGTAATTCCTATTCTTTCCTGTTTAATCCTAAAGGATGCAAATTCTTCAAAGGAAATCTTCGGATTTTCTGGAACTTTTCGGTATTCCTGCCATTTAAGATATTCGTTTTCAATAACTTTTGTGGCATTGTTACTGATGCGAGTATTGTGACCTTCAATGTTTAACTCGTGCATCCTTAACTTAGCGTTTTTAACTGCTTCAGGATGCATTTTAACCGTCTTAAGAGCATGGAGTACGTTGTCTTTTCCTACTCTTTCAGCAAAAGCGTATCCTTCTATTTTGTAAAGATCGTCTAGTCTCTTTTTTTCCTCTATTTGCCGTTTTCTTTCTTCTAATTCTTGCTCTTGGTCATGCCTAAACTTTGTACCAAATGCTCCTGCAAATTTATTACTCATCTGAGATAGTGCTTTACCGATAGCTTGAGATCGTTGAGCACTAGGATCTTGTTTTACAGTAGGAGAAGATACAGATAGACCTCTGGATAGTGAGGGAGGACTAAGCCTACTTTGAGATATTGATTGTTCAGACATAATTTTTATGTACCAGGATGATGATCCCTACGAGGTTGTTGATACAAAGGAGTACTAGAGGATTTCTTAGTTGTTTTATTACTACTTGGATTATCATATCTCTTCATACTAAAGTAACTTTCCATTCCTCCTAATGCTGTATTTCCTGCACCTAATAGATAAGTCATACTATCTGGACCACTCATGAACTGAGTAGATTCTATTTGTTGGATAGCTTGGAATCTTGCAGTGTTCATATTTTGCTTAATACTTTGTTCTGCAAAATGCTTGTTTTCTTCATTTACTGCTAATTCCTCTTTTATAGCATCATCAGTTCTAAGGAATTGTCCTTTTACTTTTCTAGCAACAAGATCAGAAGATTGTCCTTGTCTATTTTCCGAGTTTACTCTTTCTGCAGCTTCAGCATCTAAAGAAGCAATGTGATTCTGTAGTTGTTGTGCGTTTGCAACATCGATATCTCTTTGGTGTGCTCTTTCTAAGTTCTGTTTTTCTTGAGCACCTACACCGTAGGAAAACAAAAGCTGATCTTTTGTCCTAGCATCTGCTCTTTCTTTTCTTCTGTTATATTCTTCTGCTTGTTTTTTTTGAGCTTGTGCTTGGTAATATGAACCAACTAAACCTATGCCTACAGAAGTAATTGCTATTGCAGCAGGATTACACATAATTCTTTATAGTCTTATAAATTCCCAAAACGGTCTACCTTCGTATCCGTAGTTTTCTATTAATCTTGTAAAATTAAACCCAAGATGTCTTAACCATTGTATTGAAGTATCGTTCCTTTTGTCTACGTAATTACACAATAATGGGTACTTACTATTCATATCCATAACCCACTGTTTACACGCTTTGTAAAAGTGTTTCTTATGTTTATTCTTAAAGTTATCAAAGGCATCACTTCCGAGCATCCAAGGTGATCCTGTGTATGAGTTAATAGATGCAACTCCACACATCCCGATCAAATTTTTTTCCCAAAATATGCTGTAACATACATCAGAACATTCCCTTGATTTAATGAGAGAAGTAAGAGGATCATGACCACTACTTGCCATGACTTCCTGCTTATCAACTTCTTTCATAAATGGAGCTAAATCATGACAGTCCTGCTCCGTACTATTGTCACATAAACCTAAGTAATACTTCATACCCTTTGTGATCTAACGTGTAGCATTCCTTCCCATTCTGCACTCTGAAATGCACAAGGAAGATACTGGTCATTCTCTAGGGATATCTTTACGTTATCTGTGTTACTCATTATTCCCCCTTTAAATGTTCCAGAAAGTAGTGAGTACTTACCTACTGAAGACACGTTTGTGATGTAACCGTTAAAGATCTTTTCTTTTGATGGTCTAGGGGTAATTGTAGTAGTTCCTCCAGAATTGTTGTTAATAGTCTGAGTAAATGGTTCATGGCTTATTTTAAATTTAAAAAATCCTGAATCAGAGTAGATAATATTCATGTTCCTTAGTTGTAGCTTTGCATTCGTAACTGCAACATTATCTTGTCTGAATTGAATCTTTGAGAACTCGTATTTAAACGTAAAAGGTATTCCTGCATACACAGTACTTCCTCCTGCTACCGTGGAATCTACAAGCGACTGAGTGATGATTTCAGCATCCTTAGTGACAAACTTAATATCCGTAGGCATAGCACCTTGGTACTCAATGTCACTTATGGTATCAACGGAAGTCCCTGACTTGATCTTTACCCTGCGATCCAAGAGTACTGGAGTGTTATCATCCATTACTGCAACTGCGGAATCTGTAGATAGATTAATAGACTCTAGGTAGATACCGTCTGATCTTTTAAAAAGGATATAAAGGGATGATCCAAGGAATGAAGCATCTAGGATCTCTGCATCAAATGTCCAAGTACTCCAACTGGATTGAAGTTTTTCTTGTCCTTGCCAGAAATACCTATAAACGTAGATGTTCTTATTGGATGCAGTGTCATTGGAGAGACACAAAAGCATGTCATCGTTACTAGACGATATGAGCTTTTTAATTTCCCCTGGAATGTACTGAGGAACGTGTGAGGTTATTTCGGTAGCATCATTGACCTCATTGGTAAAATCTACAAAATACTCTCTAACTCCAGAATACTCACCTCGTTTGAAAGAGAAAAAAACGTATTTTCCTGCTGGCACTGGTTTAGATAATGTGTTCGTTTCAAACTGGGTACTGACATCAATTGATACATCTGTGGGAGTAAGTGCTTGTTCAGCAGTAAGCTTGAATTGTTGAAGGTCTGTAAAAAGTAAAAGCGATTCATTGAATGGTACAGCGTGTTTAAGAAAAGAAACTTGGTTGTTACTAACGGCAACATCGATGGGATTGGTATCGGGTACTGTGAGTACTGTGGTAGCAAAGAAATTAAAGTAGTTCCCTGCTTCACTGAAGATCACGTTCTCATCACTTAGGAAGCCAAGACGATTCCTATGGAAAAATATATCGGCAATACTAAGACCAAGAAAAGTAGGAGTAGGGTTGCTAATGGAATCACCACATCTACGAGGATTCCACCCATATCTTTCATAGACATAATTGGAAACTCCTCCAACGGTTCTGGAGTTGTCTGTTTTTCTGATAACTGGTTCATAAACAAAAGTTATTCCTTGGGGATTATTGGTTGAATCAATACTTGCATCATCGAATAGCCTTACTAAACGATGGGGCATAGTGGTTATATCAAAATGTATACTCTGGCCTTTCCCCGGTGATTCCTTCCATACTCCATCACCTATAGATCCAGTATCAGCTTCAAACTTTACGTAGTAATCATCTTGGTTTTTAGCGTTATCTCCTACGATCTTAAGGATAAAATTGTTAGGTACATTTCTAGGAGGAAGATCCGTAAATTTAAGTGCATCATCATTCCACGCAAACAGATC
>Ga0070750_10001721_pt1 | contig 12206 bp, 24 predicted proteins | sample VirMetDEL_Nov_24_FD_77013 | JGI IMG/M metagenome (GOLD analysis project Ga0070750, IMG submission 77013) | Aqueous microbial communities from the Delaware River and Bay under freshwater to marine salinity gradient to study organic matter... | ecosystem: Environmental > Aquatic > Marine >...
GTATCCAATACTGAAAGTTCTTAATCATAATCGCCTCATTGATACCGTACTTTTTTGCGATTTCTATATCAAATGAATATTCCATCTATTTTATTTTGTATAGATTTCTAACTACCTCTTCACTTGATACTCCACAAGATTTTGCAATCTTAGGAATGTACTTGTAAAATAACTCTCCCTCTTTACATATCTTATCAATAGTTGGTCGAGTAACATTTAATTTTTTCATCGCCTCTGATTTTGTTTCGTAATATAAGGCAATTATTTTTCCGTGTTTATGATTAGGTGTAAATGCTTTCATAATGTGTATTTAAAAAGGTAGGGAGTTGCTAATGTTATTTCTATCCCTATTTTAGAATCCAACGAAGACATCCCAATGTGATTAGATTCTTGCAACAACCTTAATTAATTAAAATGGTAAATCATCTTCTTGTGATGGATACATTGATTGTCCGGATTGCTCTGCAAAGTTTTCCATCTCATCAGCAACTTTATTTCTTGCCTCCTTTCTCGTGATAGTCTTTGTTTCAATTCCAGTATTTAATTTAGTAAACTCATTAGAGAATTGTGGCTCTGCCTTCTGATTAACAAAATCAATAAAGATATTTGCAGTCTTAAATATATCTTCTGTTGATGGTTTCAACTCCGGAGATATTGCCCAAAAATCTATCGATGCTTTTAACATAGATTGTCTTACTATCTTAACCTGCACATCATCAGATTTACCATATGATTTTGATTGATACGATCCAGGAGGCTTTGAGTAGTGTGGCTTTACTTTTGGGAACTTACCATCTGTAAATTCATACTCTACCTCTGCACCTACCTCAAACTTGTTTTGGTCTTTGTTAATTGAAGAATAAACTCCTACATCACCATTAGTGAAACTTACTTCAAAAGCATAGAATAACCTTGTTTTTTCTTTATTCTGCCAACTTCCGTTTGATTGTACTGATTCAACGATTCCTTTTTTAACTTGCATAATTTAGTTGTTTAGATTAATTAATTGATAAATATAATAAATGTATTTTACACTTATTAACTTGTAAATGATTTTAATTCTTCTTTTACATCTACGATATGGCTATGCCTTGATGCGTATATTTTACCTCGTAAATCTGTTCTGAGCTCTTGTAACTTTGCTCTTGACCTTCTAACAGATTCTGCATTGGCTAACTTTTTATTAGCAACCAAATCAAGAACTTTGTATCCGGATATATCTTCCGGTAACATATTCATATGCCTTATCTGAATATACCAAACAGATGCCAATAGTTTATTATCATCATCTCTTAGATGTGGTTGTTCCTTTAATAGCTTTTCAACTATATCTTTACTCTTCTTTATTTTCATTTGAATGGTCTTAAATGTTGGCAAGTTTCTACTGAATGCAATTTGCTTGTATCCTCCATTGAAGGTTCCCACCAAGCATTAACTGATAATAATTGTTTCTTTAATTCCAACATCCGTACCTTTAAAAGTTTATTTGTAAAATCATCATCTGTTGATTCTATTTCTTTCTCAAGCCTATGGATCGTATCACTCATATTATCGACAAGTTTATCAAACCATTCTGCTCGATTGATGTAATCTTCCATTACCAATTTGATATGCCCTACCGGATAATGTCCTTGACAATATATTGTAGATTCATCTAATGTATTTACTACTACATCTTTTTGTTTCTTGTGTGCCATAATTAATAAATATTACTTCCGTTTAATTTTCCTGCGTTAGTTCTTGGTTTTTCGTACACCTTAATCCTGGTATAAAATTGTGGTGCATCTTTCCATCCGGTAACAAGTTCCCAAGTAGAACGAGTTTCATATTTTTTTGTCTTTTCTTTTGCCATATACCTCTACATATTGCATTATTAACTTTGCCTTATTTCCATCAACATTTTCATACACATACCGATGTAAATCAGATATAGATGCATCTGTAACAGATAAATCTCTGAGCATAAGATTAAACTCAAGCATCTTAGCAATATCTATCTCAGATGCCTTATCAGATTCTTTTAACTCCTTAACAAGCCATAACATTCTTGATATGAATTGTTTTCTATCTTCTACTTTAACTCCTTGCATATCGTAGGTTTACCTGCCCATTCCCATTCTGCAATAGAATGTGTTAATGGTGTTCTTATTCCTTTTTGCCATTCATCTCTAATATGATGATAGTATTGATAATCTGCATCTAATTGCCTCTGCAAATGTTCCTCTTGTGCATATGGATTTGCAACAAATATCTTATCTATTATATACTCGTATAACCTGCTCATATCACAAACATTTTATAAATATTATTTAATTTAGATTTACCATCATACACATATAAAACCATTTGTTGAGCCTCATCTATTGTAAGTTGAGTTATAAATTTCTTTTCATTAATAACTCTGTTGATGGATTTATATATAGAAGGATATTTTTGCTTAACATCTGTTTCTAATATAAAAGCATATTCCGGTTTTAATCTCTCTGATAAGTTTTCGTACTTTTTCATTGTGTTTTGTTGTTTAAAAGTGAAGGAGGCATTAAGCCTCCATATTAAGATGATTCATTTTAACTTTGTGTAATTTTTCAATCATTTCTTCTTTACCTAATTTTGAGGCAGTTGATTGCATTTTTTGACAAGCCTCTACAAATGTACATTTTAATTCTTTTGCTACATATTTAACTTGCTTTTCTAATAATTGTTGTTCAGTCATAATAAATTTGTTTTGTTTTGTTTCAACAAATGTATAAAAAATATTTTATATACAACTATAAAAAAATATTTATTTTTAAAAAAAGTGCGTAAGCCTTGCAACTTGCCCTTTTTCAAAATCGTGTATAAAGCCTTCTACGGCAGTTTGTGATACATATCCTTTTCTATGATGCCAAGAATCTGCTGATGATGGACTGCGTAAATATTCAACGGTAATACCTATAAAATCTTTAGCATCTCGCCATTTATATTTTACTTTATGATGTAAATGATGCAGATACCAATATCTAAATTTACTCTCTGCCCATTCTTTTGGTTTTTCTTGAGCCATCAGAAGAGGTAGATTATCCATCTTTGCACCATCTCCGTGTTCTAATCCAATTAAATTATTTCCGTACTGATAATATTTACGATGTGATACACCAACATCTACTGATATATCTTTAGTATGTCTAAACCAAGATTTTAAAGATTGTGCCAGGTGAAAGCCACTCATATAATCGTGATTACTCATAGAATGTACACAATCTACCGGTGCAATCTTACGCAACATCTCCACACATCGCACATATAACTCCAATGCAATCTCATAATGTTCCCAAAACTTTCCATCTGTATCTTGATGTGTACCTTTTGTGGTTGTATTGTAAACTGAATCAATATGCAGAATATCGTTTCCTATGCAGAATAATATTCTATCTATACGAAAGCCTTTAGATTTAGATATAATGCCTTTAACACCATCTAAAACTCGTTTATAAGCAATTTCTGAACTATACTCATCACCAGTTTCATTTTCTGATGCATATTTACCGATATGAATGTCTGCTGGATTGATAACTAAGAGATGATTACCCTTTGTTCGATGTATTTTTGGATATATTGGTGAATGTCCCCTTATAAACTTCTGCAATCTCTCATAAATTGCATCTTCGTTTATTCTATTTTTCTCTTTTGTAACTATTGAGAATCTGAGCTCACCATTAAAGTTTTGCCAATGCTTAACAGATACAACATCTTTCTTATTAATACCTCTTTCCTTTAGATGTAAATCTAAGGCAGTATTATCATTAATATTGTCTATTGATTTTGCTCTATATTCTTTGATTAAATCAACCTCATCCGGTTGTAATCGCATTCTGTTGAAACTATCCGGTTTATTCATCTTTGAAATGCACTAAAACATAACGGTAATACTGCAATAAATGATAACAATACATTGTATTCAGTTAATCCATTAGTAGCCATATCAGTAACAGATGCAGTAACAAGCACACCACTAACGCTTCTCTTAGCTGACCATTTCTTTTGCCTTTGCCCTTCTTTAAAAACATCAGAAATACCTCCTAAAGTTTTAATTAGATTCTTCATCTACTAAATCTATTATGTATGAATCATCACAATCTGTTGAATCTGAGATCCAGGAATCCCAAATACCTTTTGCTTGTTCTTTAGCAAACTTTTCTGCCTCTGTTTCTTTATTTTCTTTCATTGTAATACCAATCTAAATAGTAATATGCGAATGCAGGTAGCATTATAATAAAAGGAACTAAAATGTACATCATTTGATTTTATCTTTTATGAAAAAGTTAATTAATGAATCAATTTTACCGAATACTTTGTTATCTTCTTCAGTAGGTGTAAGATTTACAATAATCTTAACAAATGCTAATAATCCGATTAGCAATTCTGCCCAATTTTCTAAAATGAAATCAATCATAATAAGTGTCTAATGAAATGAATAAAAAAGGTATATAAATGCAATGCCGAAAACCATCATTATATCTATCGGTGCAAATTCCAAATAGTACACCGGTATATATTCCGATTGATAGTTCCCATCCACCCATTAATATAACCACATTACATTTTGTGGTAGATTTTCATCTACATCACAATGAATAAAAGTTTTTGCTATTCCTATTCTGCTGAATCCAGCAGTAACTAAAGAATCAATAATTAATAATCTATCTTGCGAGTTATTGCAATGAATATCTACTGCATTTCCTCTCAGATGGCTTGAATTAGATTTTCCTCCTGCCTTGCGATTCGTTTCTTCATCTCTCCAAGAAGAATTAATTTTAAATGGCACTCCTGCAATACCTCTTGCAACATCTAACATCTCTAAAAGATTACGATCCATCTTATCGTAACAATTTACCTGGCCACATTTAAATTCAGATTTAGAGAAATATTTAAGATTTGTCATCTCTTATTTTCTTTATGTTATATGCAAGTGCTGATAGTAAAACCAATATTGTAAGCATAGATTCAACATCGATGAATGTGATAGATAAAGCACCAGCATTAAGACTATTGAAAACTGCAAAATCTAATTCTTTTGACATTTTTTCTTCTGTTTGTCGAGATACAACCTCAATTTCTCTTTGTGTACCTCTTTATTGTTTTTACTACCTTTTGGTCTGCCCATTATTTACAACAATTAATTTTCTTTAGCCAATCATTACGATTATCGCCACTAATAGTTAATCCATTCTCATAGTATGCAGAGTATGTTGGACTCATATCGGCAGATGTTCGTGTTTGATTGTATTTTGGAAATAAATCTGTATTTGCTTGTAAATAATCAATTAATCTTTCAGAGTAGAATTGTGCGTTATTTCTCTCTAATGAAACAAGTGCATCAACTTCTGATTTTGGTATTGGAGTAGCATTATCTCCGGATACTTGAGAAATAGAACTATTAAGTATTTTGTTAGATAAGTACGGATAGAGCTCGACCAATGTCCACCTCATAGTAGCCATACGAATATAATTATCCATTAATCCGGGATAATTAGCATTTGCACTATTTAAATCATCAATATTTGTTTTCAGATTATCATACAAGTATGTTCCAAGTAAAGGTTGAATATATTTGTCTTGTGCAGTAAGTATTGCAGATAATAAATATTTATCATCTACATTACCTCCAACTTGAGAATATGCTTTTACATACTCAGCATCTATAAATACTACTTGTTGTTGTGCCATATCTTAATATATTGCTACAATATCACTTGCAGTTGTTCCTTTTGAATATATTTTTTTTACTTTAATCCAATCAATATAAGTTCCTGCTGGTACATTCTTTAATGTTATGGTTTGCCCATCAATGGTATCGACTTTTAAATGACCACCGGTGCCTACATATAGATTGAATTCAGATTCATATATTATTGAATCATTTTTTGTAATCGTTTCTGCCAAACTACCTTGACCTACTTTTCTTCTTCGTATTTCTTTTTCTTTTAAATTTAGTGCCATAATCTTAATTTATTTTTCCTCCGTTTGGTAAATCTTTTGTTGGTGTGTTGGCTTTTTTCCAACCTTTTGCATTCCGTAATCCTGCACCTTTTGGCTCAGTACCGGTTACATCTCTATCATTATCTAAACCTTTATTTGGTAAGAATCGACCTTTATCTTGTTTTCTAAACCATACTTGGCGAATCCATTTGTGATGACAGAAACATCCACCTTTATAAAGCCAAATAGAATACTTAGATTTTCCTTTCTCTGCGAATTGTCCGTTTATACCATCTGATTCCATTTCTTTAATATCTTCGAATCTATATGATACTCCAAGTTTAGCATTAGCCACCATATTCTTGCAGAACAATCTACTATTCTTTGAAAGGTTCTGAGAATATCGGTATCGTATCTTATACAAACCTTTATCTACTTGTGATTTTTTATCCGGATCGGCATATCGTTTAAAAAAGTTAAAAGGCTCATTGTGTATATCACATTCTGCCTCTGCATCTAAAACCTCAGTTTCTTCTTTTAACTCCCATTCCTCCGGATTCATTATCTCACCTTTATCAGCAAGATATTCCAACCAACTATTCTCATCATCATCAGACATATCTATCTCCATTGATAGATTTTCTACTCTTTCAATCTCTGCTATTTTTTTCTCAACCCAAGATAATGCAGGTTTACCACCCCATAATGCGTAGGCTATTCTTCCTGCTGATGGAAATCCATCCTCTCCTGGCTCATAACCTTCTGCTTGTTCATTATCTGCACTCCTTTTCAAGAATGAATGCATCCTCTTTATAGTAGATATTGATAGGTTTTTACCATTGGCTATATCTCTTGCTCTTGCCACACCAACTTCTGTACCACCTCTACCATATTCTCTTCGCCATTCTAAGCCCTTACGAGCCTCTGCAATCATTCCTTTAGTTGGTTTCTTATCTATATCCTCCAAACTTTTAAAATGATGCTCAGATGCCTCTATTTCTTCTACATCTCTTTTAGCATCTTCTTCTGATTGGAAAGGATTTTTAGATTCGAATTCAAGTTTTATAGGTTGCCCTGCCTCGAACATAATCAACTGCATCGCCTCCAATAAAATATCTCTATAATTATTGATAACGGTATCCTCAAATAAGATAGATGCAGTTCTTAATTCATCTGCGTTATTACCTAAACCACCACCATCAGCATTAACCCCAAATAATCTTGGTGAAACTACTCTATGCGAAATCATTACTTTTGATGTAATCTCTTTCGATAGAAACTCATATTGTTTATCTGCATCTGATTGTGGTAGTACGGTAATTTCGGGAGAGTTATTTCTATCATCAGAGAATGAAACAATAAATTTACCAGCATTAGATGAACCTGCTAATTCTTGCTCTATACTATTTTTTACTGCTTGTCTTTTCTCATCAGATGGAATACCATTGTTAAAGTTAATCATAAAAGATAGTGCAAGACCATTCTTTATATTAGCCAAATGAAATTCCGATACATTCTTATCGAGCTCAATGTAATTAATACCTCCTTGATAATCCGGTTTTGGATAGTAATACTGCCCTACCGAATACATTTTAAAACAAGCAATCTGATTTGGATATGATTTCTTACAAGATGGATCGAATGATTTTACTTTTTCATAACCTGCCTTTCTGTAATTACTCCAATCTTTTGAATAAAGGTAATATTCAACCTCACCATTCATTTCTTGTTCTACTCTCATACATTCAAAAGGCATATGATTTATCTCTGATATTGTACTCCTATCTAAAGAGTATGATATAGACAAATAAAAGCCTCCGTGTACCTTTAAATCCAGGATACATTTCTGTATTGTGTTTTTACCAATACCTTGCTCAAATAATGCTTTAAATTTTGCCCAAGATTCTGATTTTGTATTTATATCGGGAGATGTAATACCATCGCCATATATCCAAGTAGAAATTGAGTTACATAATGCGTTATGTACTGCTGATTTTTGGTATAAATCTATAAGGAAATCCGGATAATCATTATTAGAGCCATATGAAACAAATGGTTGTCCTTGTTTTACAACCTCTGAATCATCTGTATAGCTATGACCTTGTCCTAATTGTAGTAATTCACTCATTTTTATGCAGGTTTATAAACTTTAACTGCTGGAATTGTAGTAGCAGATGGATTTATATAATTATCTTCAAATGTATCACTATTAAATATATGAAACAAACCTCTATCTAACTCGAATATCTTTTCTTTCATTCCGGATTCACTCATAGCATTAATAGTATATTCGTATGTGCCAGGCTCAGTTACCTCTAAACCATCTCTACCCATCTCAAAAGAGAAATATGCACCTCTCACATTCTTACTCTCGTAAGTTAAATTTATACTAACCTCTGCTTTTGTTAAAATATTTTTTACATACAATCTATATAATGAATCTTTATATTTTGTATGTTGAGAATTAGGTAAATATTGTTCTGATATAAGACTTGTTGAAGAATTATTCATATTCACATTGGCAAATATTACCTTTCTTCCAAATTCTGTACTAAGCCTTATCATTCTTTTTCACCTTTTTAGGTTTCTCAAAAAATGCTGGAAATTTTATTAGTGCGTAATTGTAATCATTATCAGACATATATTCTGAAAACACTAATGTAAGAGATGGATTTACTTTTATCTCTGCACCAACATATTCTTTTTTAATCTGTAATCTTGCCATAATTCAGTTTTAAACAAAAAGAGGATAGGTATTTACCTACCTACCCTCTCATAATTATTAAATAGATATACTATTTATCAAGAACCATCAATCTGAGTTCCTAAAGTATTATTTACGGCAGTTTGCCCTAAGAAATTACTATCAGAACCACAATTTGATGCAGGTGCTGTTTCTATTGCAGAAAAAGTTAGAGTATATGCAAGATTATCAGATAATGCTTTATCGCCATTGTGTATAAATGAACCACCGGTACAAATCATACCTTTATCTAAGCCACATAAATATACTTTACCCGAATTATCTAATACTGCCATTTGCCAAGTACCATTTGACAAATTTTCAAATACTACATCTGCTTTACCATACGCACCTTTAAAAACTAATTCCAAATCTTGCTGGAATCCTACACCACCACCCTCGTTTACAACGATTGTTTGTGTAAGACCGGAAAGGTATGGATCGCAATCGAAAGGATACCAAGTACCTGCTGATGCAGAGCTCAAACCGGATGAAGCAGTAGCCTCACCATCTGTAAATGCTACGGCAGTAATGTGATTTGCATCGAATCGATTAATCACATATACTCTATCTATACCACCCGGTTGTACCTTACAATATCGTGCCTTACCATTAGAAATTGTACAAGCCATAATTAAATGTTGTTTTTAAAAGTGAGGAGGCTTTTACACCTCCTCTATTAATATATATTAAGCAGGTAAGATTGCAGTAGTTGTTGCTACAACTACATCATCCGGAATACCTACTTGTACTCCAACTGCAAATCTCATTGATACACCTACATTATCAGAACCATCGTACTCGTAGAATGGAATCAATTTTGCCTCTGTTACATCAGTACCTAAGTTAGTACCAAAGAACAAGTTAGAAGATTGTGCTAATACGAAAGCATCATCCGGCATACCTGGACAAGCCACAACCGGAATACCTAAGTATTGAAGAGCATTGAAATCTTGATTTAAAGATAACATACCTACACCTTGACCATTTCCGGAAAGTGCTAAGAATTGCATATATAATCCGTAAGTTTTTTGGTTTACGAAGAATTTGCAGTCATCTTTTTGTAAGATTCCTGGACATCCTGCAACGGCAGTAGCATATGCAGAATTTAAAGCATCATCTATATTTGCGTTTGTGATAGCAGTAATTGAAACACCTCTTGTTTTACCAGCAACATAGTAACCTGCACCACTACCACCCGGTACTAATGCACTTGCACCTAAACCTGCTCGGTTAAATGTACCACTATTAGATAAGAAACCTGCGAATGCTGGTGCAGTACCACCAATCCAAATTCTGTTTTCAATCTCTTCAGCAGTTTTATTTGCAACTACTGATAATAAGAAATCACCGAAATCAGCAGGGATTGAACCATTACGACCTCTCATTTGAGTAGCAACCCAAGTAGGGTAGATTGTACCTCTACATACTTGCTCGTTTACCATCATATCAACGGTAGAAAGAACTTTCTCTCCTAAAGTAAGTGATGTTGGATCGTTATCCCAAGCACATCCACTTGCTTTAATCATTGTACCCGGTGAAAGAGTAGATACAACTGCTTTAGATGTAATACCATCTAATTCTGTTACATAACCATTTGCAACGGTAGATGCTAATTTTACTGCCGGTGCCAAGTATGGTAATGCTAATTCACCTGCGTAAGATGTTGCAGGAGAAACTACAATATCCGTAGCAAAGTGATACGGAGTAGCCTTTTTTAAGTTAAAATTTTTAGCCATTTTTTCTTAGTTATTGTTTTTGTAATTAAGCACCATATCCAAAGCCTTGTTACCAGTATTGAATGTAGTTTGCTCAGTTGATAAATTTGTTTGCGAATGCTTAACCGGAGTTTCAGCACTCATTTTTGTTACTTTACCTAATTCTTCTTTTAGGTTTTCATTTTCTGCCACTACTTTAGCAATCATTTCAGAGAGCTCTGTGTGTAGTGTTCCAAGTGCCTCAACTAATTGTTCTTTCGTAGCATATGCAGACAAATCTACCTCTTCAGTTTCAGATGACATTTCTTCTTCATCTTTTTCTGATTTGTTGTAATCTTCATCATCCTCAGATTTAGCCTCTTCTACTGCTTCCTCTTTAGAGATAGAAATTACTTCACCATCTGCAACTTCCATACTCAAACCATCTTGAGTTTTGTAGTTACCGGATGGTAATGGCATTTTCTCTCCATCTTCCGAAATAACAAAAGCCATTGCACCTTCTTTAAATTCTTCAGAATCTGTTGCGATTTTAGTACCATCCTCAAGAATAGCCTCTGCCATTAACTCGATTTCTGATTCCATACCCAACGCTACTCTGATTGAATTAAGGATTTTGGTTGATTTTGTCATTTTTATAAGATATAAGTTCACTAATACAAAGATGCGTTTGTAGAAAAGTTAGTTTTTAAGCAAAAAAAAATCCCAACCAGAGTTAGGATTAGTAATTTTAGAGAAAGTTGTTTAGAATGTTCCTCTTTCTTAATGTGCGTACTGCTATCTTTATATTATAGTATCGTTTAAGATACCTCTGCACAACATACAAAGATATTTTTTTGCGATGTGCCTCTATAAGCACTTGTTTGATTAGGCAGGATTTAAACATTGTGTTTTGTTTTAAATTATTATTGTTTTATACTGCTAATATAAAAAAAAAGAGCAAAGAAATTAATCTCTGCCCTTTCTAAACCACCTAAACAACGATTTATAACAAAACATTCAAAGATAATCAATATTATCCTTTTCTTATTATGTTTCTTATTTTTTCTAATGTGGCATCATCTGAACTCATTTCCATCTTATCAGTAAAATAGCCTTCTATTGAAAAACCTTTCACTTTACCGGATTTAACATATTCATCCCATACTGCCTTATCATTTACTTTAACAGATACGAACCAAGTACCCTCCGGTAAACTACTAAAGTGCTTTGCAGATTTATCTAATGCACTATCTTTAATCCAGGATTCAACTACCGTTAAGTTATTCAATTTAGATTCGTGATGTAGTGTATGGTTATGCTGGTAATTATTCATCATAAATAACTCTGATGCTTGTTTAATTGTTTCCTTAGAAAAGTAAACATAGTAATCATCACCGGTTTCTTTGTCTATTCTTAATATTTGTTTGTTTGGTATTAAAACTGCACCGGTTAATATCTGCTTATCTTTATCTTGTGTAGCAAATTCTACCTCAATCTTTTTTTGTTGTTTTGATAACGCAATGAAATCTGATTGGATCGCAGGTTCTTCTACTAAAGAAATAGCAAATACACCATCTTTATTTTCTTCGTTATTCTCATCGATAATAAGTTCTACTATTTTAGTCATTTTTTTTAGTTTATAAGGTTGCTCTATTTTGGATTTGTTCATTTAACTCTGTTTGTTCTTGTACATCCTGCTGGATAACATATGCTTGTACCGGTTGTTGTTGGAACATTTCTACACTACCTGCCAAATCAAATTGTGGAGTTTGTGCAGGAGTAGTAGGTGATGGAGTAGTAGGTGCTGA
>Ga0070750_10001735_pt1 | contig 12135 bp, 15 predicted proteins | sample VirMetDEL_Nov_24_FD_77013 | JGI IMG/M metagenome (GOLD analysis project Ga0070750, IMG submission 77013) | Aqueous microbial communities from the Delaware River and Bay under freshwater to marine salinity gradient to study organic matter... | ecosystem: Environmental > Aquatic > Marine >...
CGAGTTCTCGGACTCTCACTATGTGTGTGGATTCTTCTGTTCGCAGTGATTCCCCACACCGCTCGTGGTGTTTCTTGGAGTGCAAGAACCATCTCTGGTCTCTGGGACGGTGGAGTTCGCGTCGTAGAGCGTGGTGATCGTCCAATGCGTGGTGACCCGGGCGCTCGACGCCCTGCTCGCTCTGCTGAGTGACTACATGAAAATATAAATTTATATATAGAGTATACAGAGATATGCTGGATCATCTCTATTTCATATAGGGACCTCTTAATCGGGGTCCCTATATATTTGTATGAAGTATAAAGTTATATGTGGTGTAGACTATAGTTTAAGATCTCCTGCGATTTGTTGTCATGTTGGAGAAGACTGGAAGTACGAAAATTGTATTTTTCATTATTTAACAGACACTAAAAAGTACTGTGACTCTTTTTTGGGTAGATTTTTCGGTAAAAACTTTGACCCATATAACTCAGACGAACAAAGATACGATAGTATTTCAGATTGGGCAAATGAAGTTTGTATGGGTTCTACTTATGTCGGAATAGAAAACTATGCCTATAACGCAACTGGAAGAGTATTCAATATTGCAGAAAATACAGGAGTTTTAAAGTACAAACTATTCCAAGCAGGGATACCACTAGAATGTGTTAATCCATCCACAGTCAAGAAAAATGCCACAGGAAAGGGAAATGCAACAAAACCAATGATGTATGATGCATTTTATACCGAAACTAGAGTAGATCTAATAAGTGAAATGAAAATGATTAGTCTAAACAATCCAATAACTGACATAGTAGACTCATATTATGTTTGTAAAACCCTATTTTATACCCTAAAGGAGAAGGAACAATGAATCATATAAAAGATCATGTGAATAAACAAAATAGTCCAACTTGGGTCAGAATGAATGAAGACTCCAGAAAAGAACTATACAAAAAAGAATTTCTATCCCAATATGGCGGAAGATTTCAAAACTATGGTAGACATGGTTATGTAAAATGGGAACCTCAGATTGATTATTCCATACATTCTGATAAATATGTCGTAGAAACACCAGATAATCAGGTAGAAATTATCGAAGTTTTTTCTCGTTTTTGTAAAGAAAATGACCTAAATAAGGCAGCGATGTATGGAACTCTTAAGGGTGTAAGAAATCACCACAAGGGATATAAGTTAGTAAAAATTCCAGATTGAACTCTCGATATTCATAAATAAGTATGAAGGGAAAAACAATGAGTAAACCAAAAAATAGCATGGACCTTTCCTTCCCAACTGTATCAATAACTAATTATAATTACCGCTGAAGACTTAGGACTTCGCTGTATTTGTTGTTAATATTGCACACAGACGGGAGGTGATCCAGCACTTAAACCCTACTGATAAACAGTGAAGATCCGAGGAGGCGTCTAAAAAACGCCTCCTCATTTTTTATAAATAGTATTATGGAAAATCAACTTTTAAACATGACAGAAGATAATTGGGTGGACTCGAAGTTCATCGATGAATTGCTTGAGTTTACTAAAGCAAATACTATACAGCGAGAGAGAAAAATACAACAAGCAAGATCTAGAGGTGCTGATCAAAAAGATGTGGATAGGGAAAGAAAGTCCATATCTAGGAAACAGCAACGAGAATCGGAAACTACAAATCCGTGGAAAGGCGTGGTTATTGTCAGAACGAATCAGGATGGTAAGACTCGACTCATACCAAAAACTGATTTTGATCAAGGAAGGCACGAACTTCTTTATGGACAAGCACCGGGTCAACCACCAAAGCCGGAGGTAACACCAAACGTGGCACAAGAAATATCAGCACAAGACGACTTTGAAGCATCAAAAACATCAAATAGATTACTTGGTATTCAACCTCGCAAAAAACAACCAAAACAAGAAGTAATAAGATCTGACCAATATGATTATCCAAAGGATGGAGTTGAACGTGTTGATCCAAACTCAACATATCCAGACTGGGATCACGCACCAGATTCTATAGCACAGGGAATCGCACTCGTTGCATCATCTGCTATGGGCAAAGAAGTGAATGTTGACATGATACAGGGTATGTTTGGTAAAAGTCAAACTCTTATGGATTCCTCTATTCGTGCTTTCCAACAAATTGGCGATTTCATCAAGGGTCAATTTGTAGTGGACACACCAGAAGATGGTTATGATACCAGTATGGAATGGTCACAGGGTGCTCCTACCATACAACCACCCTTTACTGATTTAATCATACAGGATCAAAACGGAAAGACTTTCAATATCGCTATAATAGAAGATCAGACTAAAGTCATTCTGGCACCAGAAAGTGAAGAACTGTTTAGATATTCTATCGAAAAGGTCAGTCAGGATTTAGAATTGGGTGAAGCATCTACAAAAAAGAAGCTAGAAAAATTAAAACAAAAAGTAGCCAAGAAACTAACAGAAAGTACTGCTGTTGGAGTTTCCAGAAAGTATAAGTTAAATTCGAGTGAAGATTTCAAGAATGAAATTATTGCAGATCTCGAATCTATATTGGAGTCATCGGATTCGTTAGAGAAGATGATTGTTGTCGAGGGGGTATCGGGTGTTGACAAGTTTGGATTTGGTAGTCCTGCCGCTGCTAATACACTGATGAGTGTGTCTAGGGATGGAACTAATCTGAAATTATGTCCATTGGATGAAATACACATCAAGAGATTATTGGGTGAGACTAACATAAAGATTAAACTTATTCCTGAGATGGGTTCGAGTCCTATGGATCAAGTTCTAGAACTGTTGAATACTAAAGATCCGTCAGCACCACAACTCTCAGAATTTTTTGATTTAGAAGAAGGGGTCACGGAGGCGAAGATGTTATTTGATCAAATAATGTCTTCAACACCATCACCTCTACTTTCTTTCTTCACTCTTTTGAATGTGAAGCCAGATACAATTGTAATTGAAAACATAAACTTAGATGCAGTTGGATCACTTCCCGGCGGTAACTTTACTAAGGTCAGAGTTAACAATAGAAACTTTTACATCGAAGTCGAGAAGGAAACTAATTTTTACGACGGATCTGCAGTTAGAATTCCAGAACCACAGCCAGATCCTATGATGGTGGATCCCGGAATTCAGCCACCACAGACTCCTGCAGAAATGGGTCAACCTGCTCCTGTTCAGGAAGGTAGAGACTATAAGGAAGAATATAGAAAATACCATTCCAAGAAAAAACAAAAGCAGCGTCGTGCTGGAAGAAATAACATAAGAAGAAAATATGTAAAAAAATACGGAAATGAAGCACTTCAGGGTAAAGATGTAGACCATAAAGATCACAATCCACTAAATAATGGTAGTGGTAATGTGCGATTACGAGACAAATCCACAAATAGAGGAGACAACAAAGTTCCAGTTCGAGAAGAACATGGAGCAGGCGAAGAAGGAACTACAGAGCTTCTTCTAAAGTATTTACACGATACCCCATACATGAGTATACCAAGGGAATTGTTAAATAAAGGAAAGAAGAATGCAAGGAAAAGAAAATAAAGTAAAAAGCAACATGAATTTTATTGCAATTACCGTAGGCTGGGCAGTAACTGTAGCGAGTTTTATTTGGGCTATCGCTTCTAAAGATGCGGACTATTCTTATAGGATCGAAAGAATAGAATTGGAATTAGTTGAACTGGATGAAAGACTAGATGTTGCAGAGAGTTTTAGAATGGAAATCCGAACTGCACTCGCACAAATACAAACGGACTTGATATGGATAAGAAAAGAACTAGCATCAGATTGACAGAAGTGTATAAGAACTCTGGTCTCGGCAAATGGTTTCATGACCAATCTGCTGGTGGTGAGCCCGGGTGGGATCGTTACAACACCAAAGGTGAACGAGTCGGTAAATGTGGTGACTCGAAACCGGGTGAAGGTAAACCAAAATGTCTCTCGCGTCAGAAGGCGGCAAAACTGAGAGCGCAGGGTGGAAAAAAAGCAATCGCAAATGCTGTTAGGAATAAAAGAAAGAAAGATCCAAAGCAAGACCGTCCCGGCACAGGAAACAAACCAATCAATGTCTCAAATAGGATAGAGGATTCGTACATGAACATCAAAGAATTAGAAGTAGGATCTACCATTATAGTAGAAAATAAACTTTGCTTCGTAGAAAAAATTAGTAGGATCGCAGATTCCACATATAAAGTGGATTATATTGACGAGACTGCAAGAAGGGGTAAGGAGTTCTATCTCTTATCCGATGAAATAATAATTGAATCTAATGATCTAGTAGAAGAAAAAGATTCTAAAAGAAAACTAAACAAACCTTTCAGAACCCCGGGTGGTCCGAAAAAGTTTTCTGTTTATGTAAAGAATGAAAGAGGAAACGTAGTTAAAGTTAACTTCGGCGATCCAAACATGGAAATCAAAAGGGATTCGGCCAAAAGACGAAAGTCTTTTAGAGCAAGACATAATTGCGCAAGCCCCGGTCCAAAGACCAAGGCAAGATATTGGTCATGTTACCAGTGGAGAGGAAGTTCTCCAGTTGCAGACGATGTAGAATATACAGGCAACTTTATATCAGAAAAAACTGAAACAGAAGACAGACAAATATCAGAAGAAACTAAGACTGCAATCGAGACAGCAATTAAGTTTAGAGACGAACTGCTATTCGAAGAGAATGTACCAACCAACCCATCACTATGGTCACAAGCAAAATCAAAAGCAAGAGCAAAGTTTGATGTATATCCATCTGCTTATGCAAATGCTTGGGCTTCTAAGTGGTACAAAGGTAAGGGTGGTGGATGGAAAAAGAAGAGCAAGAAAAAAGTAAATGAAGCCTATCTAAAAACAAAGAGAATGGATAAAGATGAAAAGACATATCATAATTTCATCACTAAAGAACTTGAAGGAACTAGGGCATTCAAGACTTTAAATCCAAGATACAAAAAAGACATACATAAAGAAGTAAGTAAGATGATTTTAATCGCAAATAATCTACTGACCAAGGAGAAGAAATGAAAAGTTTTAAAGAACTAAAAACCAATATCTACGAAAGCGGAGAACACACATTTGGTGGTGGTTTCGGTGATACTTTCGTTCATACTCATGGCGACTCTGTTGCCAAGGATTATGGTTCAGGATTGTTTGACTTGTGTGCAGATGATAACATGAACCGTGTAAATGCGTTCCTCAATGCATACTTCAGAAGAGAGTTTGTTGACTACTCAACTCAACTTGGACCACTGAAAACTAAGTTAAACATCATCGGGTTGGATTTCGATTATGACAAGAATACTAAACTCAGAGAAGGTATCAACCGATTTGAACTCAATAGATTCGGTGGTACTTTTGGTAAGAATTTAGACACACCATTTGAACAGTTTGAAAGAACAAATGGTTTTGAAAAGGGTGTTGATGTCTTCATGGAAATGAACATCATGCCCGGTATGAATGGCCTTTATAGAATAAACGCAAAATTAGTGAAGCAGGCAAGTGGTAATGGGATTTCAGATTCTTAATTCTAAAAATTTTCTTGATTATGCAATACAACATTACGAGAATCCAGAGTGTAAAGATATGGATGAATTCTCGGAAGATGTCAATAGGATTAAATATCTGAAAAGATTATTTAGTCGGTATGATCAAGAAGGTGATTTAAAGTCGCGTTTGATTTTAAATCACCTTATTATATTCAACAATGTGTTTGGTATGATGCCAGCATGTAGAATATTATTTTTTAGGGTAGAGAAAAAGTATTACCCCATACTGAAAACTTCTCTGGTATTTTTAGATAAACTTCCTACATATATACCGGAAGTTGATTTAGATTCAATACCACTGGACCACAAAATTTTACTAGAACTGGAAAAGGTATATGAACAAAACTGACATAACAGGAAAAACTATATCATCATTCACTCTATACAAATTTGTCCAAGATATTACAAAGCCATTTACTACATTTCCCGCTTATCATATGGGAATTATTGACCGCGATGGGTATTTCACTGTACCGATTGACGAGATACCAAACAGCATCTCAACATTTGATCTGTTTATAATCTATCTAAAAAGACTATTCGACCAGATACCCAATCCATCAACTTCATCAAAACTCAGATCTGCAACCTCTGCACTGACTCTTTTCAGAGAAGAGTTAGAGGAATATGACTTAGACTCAGAATATATCATAAATGGTATACTAGAAACTCTAGTAGATGAAGATTTATTGGAACAGGAAGCCGCTATGACAATAGGAAATTCTGTGTCGAGCGGCAACTTTGCTGGTATGGGATATATTGATCATGAAGATGGTTTTGATGATTTGGCGATTGATATTGCTAAAGTAAGAAAGAACAGGAAACGAAAGAGAAAAAATCCTCTATCTTCCTTAACTCCATTTAGAAGGAGATGAAATGATCGAAACATTATTAACAACGGAATTCCTTTCTATGATTGGGGGATCTCTCACGGGCTTTATTTTCAAATACATGACCGAACAGAGAGAGATTCGTCGAGAGCAATTCGAAATGCTCATCGAAAAGAACAAAGTAGAAAGTGACAATCAAGATCGTGCAGTTGCGAGAGTCGGCATAGAAGCAGGTAAGATTGTGAGAAGAACCATTGTTCTTTGTGTATTGTTTGGTACAATATTGGCACCTTTTATCCTACCGTTCTTTGGAATCCCTACCGTGGTTGAGATAAAAACAATCAACCAACCATTCTTGGGTATCTTTGGTGGTGGTGAGGATGTATCTTTCCATAACGTGTATGGATATCTGTTTACAGAAGAGAATAGACAGATACTATTGAGTATAGTAGGCTTTTACTTCGGAAGTGCGGTTGCGAAACGATGAAGTATTTAATACCACTAATCCTAGTTCTTTCCTCGTGTAATACAATCAGAACCTTTGATCATCCAATAGACGAAGAAAAACAGGAAGCCCTCGTTAATAGAGAGTCTCCTGTCATTGAGATCGATTTATTTAATGTTTCTATTATGATTTGTATTTTATCGGTACTTATATTCTTTATATGGTATATCGGGTGGAAAAAACGTCAGAAGAGCGTTGTAGAGGATTCCTGAGTCTTTGGCGGGTACGCTGTGTAGTACTCCTCAATCTCTCTGCGGAGTGATCTAACCCAGTTGACTGGGGTATCAATGAAAACTTGTGTGTCTCCCGTTTCACAACCGATTAGTATGACAATTTGTTCTGGTTTCTCACTGGTCATTTCTTGCCACATAAGAGCGTATGCAGTTGCTTGTTGGAAGTAATTTTCGATATTACCCTTGTACTTTTTACGGGTAGAACCCTTGAAGTCGATGATGGACAACTTGCCATCGAACTCTGCAATACAATCTGCTCTACCAGCAAGACCAATGTTTGATGATGCAAGGCAAAGCTCACACCCACGAACATTATCAATCCTGTCAACTTCTGGTTTCATCTGAAGAAAGAGTTCTGATTCAAGTGCAGGAAGACTCTTGATATCAATCTCATTGTTGTTCACATAATCTTCAATTACTGAGTGAATCTTGTTGCCGCGGCGAGTGACTCGCTTTGCCTCCTTGGGATTCTCTCGTCGCCACTTCTCGAATATGTGAGTCTTTTTCCAACCTGTCACGGTGGTAACGCTAGGCAAGCGAACACCGTCATTTAAAACATAATAACGACCACTCTCAGTGTCTTCTGAGAGTAAGTCGCTAATTATTTCCACTTCCTTGTGGGTGAACTGTTTTTGTGTAAACATAATGTATATCCAATCAAATGTATTATATCACAAACCGAGGAAGAAATCAAGCTTCTTCGCTGAGTAGATTCTCTAGGATTGCGTCGATGGCAAAATCTAGATCTTCGTCTACTAGTTCGAATTCTAAGTTTTCTTCTAGTTTAATAAGTTCTTCGAGAACTATCTGTGCAAAGGTCTGGATATCTTCTTCTAGGACAGATTCTTCGACTGGCTCAGACTGTACATTTGCACCGACTGCTTCGATTTCATCTTTGCCCATTTCTCCGTGTCCTTCACCGTTTTTGCCAACGCCTTTGCCTGCAATTTCCATTGCTACTCTTAGCAGGTTTTTGTGATTTCTTGATGTTGTTTCGATGTCCATCTTTTTCTCCTAAATTGTAGGGATTCTAATCTATTTATAAAAAGAGTCCCCCCGGTTCGCTCGGGGGGACCGGCGCCTAAGGTAGCGATGCCCGAGGCGTAATTTACTTTGTTTTACGGAATTTTATTTTTTCTCTGCTCTTTTTAAAAGCTTTTTCAGTCGCTGAGTATTCTTCTGGGTCTCTATCTGGAGTTATGTTGGGAGTTGTATCAGTTGGGCTTTTTGGATCCTGTTCTGTGCTTTGCTTTGGTTTTTTTATCTTTGGTTCTTTTGGTGACTGTTCGCCACCTAGTCCTAGTTTTGACTTTATGAATTCTTTACCTCGCATTGCTCTGCTTACATATGGATCCGGAGATCCTCCAAAAGTTGCGTGGGTTGGTCTAGTGGGATTCATTCCCATGTCTATAATATGTCCTCCTAGTTTAAGACCCTTTCCTGCTACTTTTCCCAATGTACTGACAATACCCTCGTGGATTTCCGAGAGTTCATCTTCTGTGAATTTTTCTTCTAAGTATTTTTGACTATACCGCATATTTTATTCTCCACTCTATTTATAAAATGCATAAATACAGGTGGAGGAATAACAATGTATAGACCAATTCACGAACACTCTGCAGCCGTAGTCCTACAAGATGCCGCACCTGCCTTCATCATCAGCGGCACTGGTGCGTCAGTATTTAAGAGTCCGGCTGGAGTCACATTCACAGTATCTGGACCAACAGATATTATAGAAATTCCAGTCAAAGAAATTGTAACTATTGATGGTAATAAAGTAACAACTCTATCTCAATGATATGAAAAAAGTACTACTACTCAACGCATCTGAGGAAATTTTACGATTTATTGGGTGGCAACGGGCGGTATCTTTGTTATGTAATGGTAAGGCGGAAGCGCCATATAACTATGATCATTATTATCAAATACCCCACACCAGTGGGGTATTTTCTTTACCCAAAGCATTACGACTCAGGAATTACATAAGAGTTCCCAGAGGTCAGGTCTACCTGTCCCGAAAGAATGTCCATCGAAGAGATGGTCATATCTGTCAATATTGTAGAAAACAATTATCGGCGGGTGAAGGAACTATAGATCATGTTTTTCCTCGATCACGCGGTGGTGGTAATACATGGGAAAATCTTGTGTGTTCGTGTGTCAACTGCAATGTAAAGAAGGGGGATAAGACCCCATTAGAAGCAAATATGCCTTTAATTCGTTCTCCCAAAGAACCAAAATACCTAAATAATCAGGAGTTACAACTCCCCTCAATCTGGTCTCGGTGGGCATAAAGGAAGGACTCAAGCAGCCTCTTGTAAAATAACGAACAAGACCGCAACATAGAGATCCTTACTACTGAAGGCTCATCATTCGGTCTGAGAGTGCTCGATACTTTTCCAATCTTAACTTGCTGACATATGCTAGGGTATTTACCCTAGCATGTTTCTTTTATTCGGGTACGCACTCCAATCTACCCCCAGATCCTACAACACATATCTGATCTTCTTTGCAGTCTGTGCAGCAGAAAGTATCATTTGGAATGCATCTTGGTGTCTTTGAATATGGGCAGCAATATGTACCCTCTTCGCAACTCCCACAAAGTGGATCTGGTAGACCCTCTCCGTTACTTGGAAGGACAGAGAAATTACATTCGGATTCTCCACCGGGTCTTCCTTGAATCCGATCTGCTTTCCAGTGAGGACAGACGATTGAACTTGATCCAGCCCGTTGAGTTGTTTTTGTGTTGCAACACGGATTTCCATCCCAGCACTCTGGTTGATTTCTGAAAAATGCTGACGGCAATGGACCTTCAAACTTTATTGGACCGCTGTACCACTGATAATCTCTCAGACCGTTTGGAACATCTCCCGGATTTTGAGTCTTTATCTTGAACGTAACTTTATTTTGTTCGGCTGTTGCTGGAAAAAGAGAATTGCGATTTGCTATGCCACATGTACCAAATATTTCTAATGCAGTCTCATTTTCGATTTCACCCGGGGCGTGTTTTACAATACCCCACCAGACATTAGGAGGAAGTTCTGTTATCACATAATCGTCTAGTGTCACTGTTATGATATACGGATTACTTGAACTCGAAGGATCTCCATCATTTCTTTCTACGGCGAATGAGGTGTCTCCCTGCCAGTGTTTCCATCCATCTTCTGCTCCATAAACACCACCGGGATCACCTTCAAATAGATCCCATTTCAGTATTGCTTCACCGCTGACCCCCTCTGGTACTCCTTCGATAGAGAATAGATTTGATACAAGTGCATCGGAATCACCTTGTATTATTTTATGTTCACATCCACCATAAAACTGTATGAAATCATCCAACACTCTATTATGATAAACTAGTACCGCAGGACGACTGATATTATTGCAGGGACCTCCCTCCCACTCACCATTATCTGTACCACCACCTCCGTCTTGGTCCTGTGTGTGTAAAGAATAATCTACCTGATAATCTACACAGAAGCTGTCGTCATGTGTAACTCCGGGAGGCATTCTTAAGAAAAACGCATTATTAATTGACGCACAGTAATAATCTTCTTCTTTGCTTTGGCAGTCATTTGCAGTTCCTACCTCTGGTTTAAATCCTGTGATACAAGCCTGATACCAAGCACCGAAGCATGTGTAACTATATCCCTCCTGTGTACACAATTCATTGAGCACATCGTAATTAGTTCCATTACCATAATCATATGCGCCGGGGTATTCTGGAGGTATTCCTTCATTACCGAAGTCTTCCGGCATAACTGAACCATTGTATGAACCATTACCACAAACTGCTAATAGAGGCAATCCACATCCTGTTGTTGTTTCAGATCCCGTACATACTCCGTTCTCTCGTGTCGGGCATATATCAGTTGCATCAGGCACTTTCTCGGATGTTTGCTTTGAGGGGAATGGTTGTGCAGACCAACAACGATAACCGGGACAATCTGTTTGTCTTGCAGATGCAGAATTTGATATCGAGGGAAAGAATGCTTGGAAGGATCCGGGTGGTTCTGTATCGTCGTTTCCCGGATCTTCATCTGGGAGTTGACTATTTGGAATACCACAAACAGGTCTCCACTCCCCGGGTCTACCATAGAAGTAAAAATCATCAATAGTAAAACAAATATCTAAACCAATATCTGGATTGCAACACGGATAATCCGTACCCTGTCCGGGACAAACGCTTTCTTCCCCGCCCAGTTCGGTCTGTCCTTCTTGCCTACACACTGTAGCGAAAGTATTAAGGGCACAACCTATGGGAATCAATTTTCCGTCTTCGTCGGTGGCTATCTCACATGTTGGTTCACAATTACCGAATCTAGTAAATATGATTCTACCTCCAAAACCAACTCCAGCCAATCCATCTCTAAGTAAGTCAAGTTGATCTGGACTATCTGGTTCTGTGCATTCACTAGCTCCGTTTCGTGAATTCTGTATTATAAATGGTCGATTATTGTTTATTATATTCCTAAGAAAAGCTAAGTCATCATTTGAATACTCCTTAACCGTAAAGGGATTTTGGTCGAGAGGCTCACGAAAAAGATTGGCAACATTTTGATTGCATTCGAGACAGTGTAGCAACGAGATCGACGATCCGTCGAGACCTTGGTTTGTTAAGAAACACAATGAACCTAGTGGGTTATTATCTGGATCAAATTTTTCTCTACATGTAAGTGTGTTGACATCTTCCAGTGTTCCCACACACCCGGTCCCACTATAAAATTGACCACCCAGTATACCTCTACAAATATTTTCTGGAACATCAAAGCATAATGAAGGTGGTCCGCACCGACTACCTTTAAATTCTGTTGCTAGTTGAACTGCAATTTGACAGTTTTCATCCCAATCCGGCGCACCATCTATATCAGAATAAAAACAGGTACTCAAAACTCCTGCTATATCTCCTGTGCTGCTAGCACTACCAAACAATCCAGTTGCGAGTCCGTACTCTAGGAACTGTTGATATGTTTCCTGAGATGCGTCTGATGTGGATGAACCAGAAATAAATCTTGCACACTCAATTCCATCAGGAATGAGATCTCCATCTACGTCTACATCTGAATTGGTAACTCCATC
>Ga0070750_10001736_pt1 | contig 12129 bp, 11 predicted proteins | sample VirMetDEL_Nov_24_FD_77013 | JGI IMG/M metagenome (GOLD analysis project Ga0070750, IMG submission 77013) | Aqueous microbial communities from the Delaware River and Bay under freshwater to marine salinity gradient to study organic matter... | ecosystem: Environmental > Aquatic > Marine >...
ATTTCTGTCCCTTGCAGCCCCACGCCTTGCGCCGGACCTTAACCTTAGCGGTGCGCTTCTGGCTCACCGTCCGAGCGCAGTAAGCGTCGCCGCGCTTCGTGCCGGGGTGCGACACGCGCTTGTGCGTCTTGCCCTCGCTGTCCTTGTACGTCGTGCCGTCGGCGTACTTCCTGCTAGGACTTTGCTTTTTTCGCACCGCGCTTCCCCTTTGCCACCTTAAGGTTAGACCACGCATTGGGATACTTGACGCCGCGCCGCTTCGACATGGCTTTGGCTCGCGCCTTCTGCGAAGATGTCAGCTTTGCCATTTACGGCCCCCGCTGGTGTACACGCGGAGAGCATAGCAGAGATCGTGTCAAGAAAAAAGGCTGCGCATAAAGCGCAGCCCCAGATCGAGTAGGCAAGAGGAGAACACCTGCAGGGTACGCGATTATGCGACGCCGCGCAAGTTTCGTCTGAGGGGCGCGGCCCAAGACAGCATCTTCGATCCGCCGAGCATCACCGCGTCATCCACAGCCAGAGACAGGCACAGAGCGTCGGCGAGGTCTGGCGACTTGAGGCCGCGACGGCGCATCTCGTCCTTGCTCTCCACCGCCATCTTGCCGCTGGACATGTAGCGGTAGCGCACCGAGGTCAGCTCAGCGATCAGGCGGTCGTTGTCGGGCAGCTTGCAGCCGCGATCCTCGAGCCAGCCCTTGACGCGAAACCACAGCTCGCTGCGCAGGTTGGTGTAGGTGCCCTTGGCGCTGGGTGCCTCAGCCACGTTGACGCCACGAACGGGAGCGCCTAGCTCGCGCAGGCGATCCACCACCCCGGCCCCGAGGCCAATGCTGTCAACCAAGATCACCGTGGGCCGCTTCGAGATCGGCAGGGCGTCGAACTCGGCCTTGACCCTCCCTACTGTGCCCATCAGATCGACGCCGTTCCAGACCATGATCTCATAGACCACCGACCCGGCGCGCTTGAGGAGGACGGTGCTGTCGCTCCCGAATCGCGCAACGTCCAGCGCCCACACGGGCTTCTCAGCCGGCGATCTCTCGATGTCGCGGTGTCGCGCGGCGTCGGCGAGGTGGTACGGGATGACCGTGTCGTCATCCGCCATTGGGAACTCGCCCAGCACCCGGATGCGGAATGCGTTGCTGTCTTCGCCATACCGCTGCCGCATCTCCTCGACAAACTCATCGCTCACCAGCGGGCTGTCGATGCAGGACCAGCGCCGGGTCCACCAGCTATCGGATAGGCGGGTCTGACTCTCAAAAAACGTGCCGCTGGATCGAGTCGGGTTCGACAGCATGATCGTCACCGCGCTGTGGCCGCTCATCGACCCAGCCGCCGCCTCGAACACCTGCTCGGGAACGCCCGACGCCTCGTCCACAACCAGCATCACATGGTCGCTGTGCACCCCAGCCAGCGCCTCCGGCGTCTCCGCGCGGCTGGTCCGCGCCGAGATGAACGCCTCGCTCGGCGCGGCGGTCAGCTCGACCCGGTCACTCTTGACCGTCAGCAGCATCTTGAGCTGATCCGGCAGCTCATTGATCCACCGCTTCAGCTCCGCAAACAGCGCGTCAAAGAGCTGGCCGCTGGTCGGTGCCGTGACCACCACCTTGTTGGGAAAGCGCAGCACCGTGAACCACAGCATGGCCCACGAGGCGCTGGTTGACTTGCCGGTGCCGTGGCCCGAGCGGATGCTGATGCGGCGCTCCCCGCTGGCGATTGCCTGCAGAAACTCTGCCTGATACGACAGAGGCTCGGCCCCCAGAACCTCGCGCACAAACGCCACCGGATCGTCCCGGTAGGTCTCGACGAACTTCCGCAGCGGGTTGTCGCTACTCATCCGGCAGCGCCTTCGCCACCTCATTGATCACCCGCATGGGCTTTCTGAGCGCCTCGAGGTGAAGCTCCCCAATGTTCACCGTGACCTGCTGATCCTGCTTGCCAAAGCGATCCGGGTTATTGACCCCCGCGTGCCACTTCAGATTCTGCACCCGCTCGCGCGCCAGCGCCACGTCAGCGGAGGTCAGGCCCTCCTTATCCACCAGCCCCTCGAGAATTGACCGGGTGTCGTCAGCCAGCGCGTCCGCGCCGTCCTTGCGGCCCTCGTCTCGCGCCTGCGTGTACGGCGGGTGCATCGTGAGCAGCTTGCTCATGGTTGACCGCTCGATCCCAGCGTCCTTCGCCAGCGCCGTGATCGTCCCGCCGTTTGCGAGGTGCTTGTAGATCACCATTTCCGGGGTGTCGCCGAGGCGCGCGGCGTGGGCCTCGAATTTCTTCAGCATTTCCTCAAAAAATTTTTTGCGCAGCATGTGGCCTCCATCATGACGCGATCCTGTGACGCTGAAGTATAAGCGCCGCCTGAGTGTTTTTCTACTCTCAAAATTTTTTTCGGCAGGGTCGGCGTCTCAGGGGGTGTCTCAGCCACAGCGCCCCCCGGCCCGGCCACCCCCGGGTGGGGGCCTCACGCTGGTGCAACCGCTGGGCGCGCTATGTCGCATAATGGCTATTATGTTAAATCCAATAAGTTGTGCGTTTCTGCTAACCTATTGATATTGCTGCATTCCTGTTTCGCTCCACACGCTGCAGGCGAGTAGCACCGCATTATGCTGCGACGCAGCGTTGGTCATTGGGGTATCATGATACCCCACACGTTCCGCCCGCGCCGCGCGGGTTTGTGGTCGCCGCCGGTGCGTGCCGGAGCGGTTTGCAAACCCGACTTTGCAACTTTGCAAACACCGCATCACTGCACCCTGTTGCGTCCATACGAGTAGCTCAGATCGAGCAGTAGATCGCCAATGGCGCTGACGATCTCGGCCTCGGTCACACCGTCAACCTGAATCAGCGCTCTCGTCAGCGCGCTCAGGTTTAGGTAGGCGTGATTGACGTTGTCCTCGTCCACCTCGGATAGGTCCACCTCGAATACATCAGGCACCGCCGCGCTCCTGCTGATAGGCCGCGAGCAGGGCAGCCTCAGCCACCCCCTCGTCGGCCAGCTTTGGTGTGTACCTCGCCGCCGCGTCAGCGCCAAAGCGCAGGCGGAAGGCATCGAGGCTCGCTCGCTTGTCGCTGGAGAGCCTCAGCGCGCCCTTCCAGCGCGATGGCGACACATAATGGACCGGAACCCCCAGCGAGCCAACAACGGCCTCCACGGCCCCAAACATGCGCCCAAACTGGAAGCTGCTGCTGACGCCCTGCCTCGGCATCGCGTGCACCGCCTCGAGCACCGCCTGATCGACGGCGTGCAGACCGAGCCACCGCGACAGCTCATGCGCATCCACCGCCTTCTTCCCGCCGACGCTGAGCAGCGGCATCCGGCGCGCGTCAATGATCACCTGATCCACACCGACCACGGCCAGCCCACCTGACTGCCCCGGATCGACCCCGAGCGTAACTCTTCCCATCAAATCCCTCCCGCGATCCTCACTCACTCGCCACCCTATCCACTCCCCGCCCTCTGGGTCAACACAGCCCTCGGTGCAGCCCCCAAAGGGTACCCCATGGTGCAGCTCCATGGGTACCCCCTTTAGGGGGTAGATGTTGCACCTATCGTAAGCAATTGATTTCATTGATAAATAAGGGTGCAAGCTGCCTGCACCTTACACCATTTAAGTCGTTGAAATAATTGAATAAAATAGGAGATAGGTGCAAGCACCTATTGCACCGTGCACCTATTCTGCACCTATTCTGCACCTATTTTCTAGCCTCCTCGATGCGCACCGCCAGCCGCTTGCGAGCGGGTCCATCTGCCCGGTTCTCGAGCTGCACCACATGCCCAGCGGTCACGCGAGGTGAGGCAAAGATGTCGAGCAGCTTCCGCCCCCGACCGCGCCCAGAGACCGGCTTGTCGTGCCCATCCCAGCCGCCAGCTCGGGCGTCAATCAGCACCCGGTCAACCGCCGCCAGCGATGTCTCATGGACCCCCACACCCAGCCCCTCGATCAGCGCGGCACCCCACTCTGCCACCAGCGCCTGCGACGCCAGCTCAACGTCGCCCTCTAGGGTCAGCTCCAGCTCCTTCTCGGCCATGTCTACGGACACCGCGCGCAGCGCGCCAATTGGCTTGCCACCGGCCCGGACAGCGTGGCCCACAAACTCGTAAGCCACAGGCGCGATGCTCTCGCCCTCCCGGACCTTGCCGCTGTCCTGCACCACATACTTCCCGCAGCGGCCAGCCTGCTGCAGCCGAGCCAGAGCGCGGCGCTTAACCTTGGCATCCTTGCCGCTCGAGGCAGCCGCAGGCAGCAGCGGAAACAGCGTGAATCCCATGTCCAGCGCGGAGTAGATCGCGCCGCTGCCGCGCCATGCGTTGCTGTCCCCGCGCAGGGCATCCGGAGCCTCGCTGCGATCCTTTGGCGTGTGGTGAATGAACGCCACCGCCGCGCCGCTCTGCGCGCTGATGTCGCGCAGCGCCTCCATCACCTCAGACACCGCCGCTGCGCTGTTCTCCTCCTCGCCGCCCAGCGTGTTGAACGGGTCAAAGATCACCAGCTCAACGCCCGCCGCCTTGATCTGCTCCGACAGCCAGTCGATCAGCTCGACATCCCGCACCGCCTGCCCGCGGTCAGAGATCACCAGCCGGGTCGATCCGCCATCCTTGCCCCGGATCAGGGGCCGCTCGCCGCCGGTCAGGTTGTTGACGTGCATGGCTGCCTTGATCCGGCGCTCGACATCCTCCGCCCGCTCCTCGTTGGCAAAGTACATCGTCCGCACCGGGCGAGTGGCGCGGGGCAGGCCCATGACATCCGTGCGCCCGGTCATCAGGCAAGCGATCAGCAGCGACACCCAGCGCGTCTTGCCGACGCCGGACGGCCCAGCCCACGAGTGAAGCCCGCCCGCGATCAGGACATCCTCGATCAGGTAGTCTATGTCTGCCAGCTCTCGGGTCAGAAGATCGTCGCCGTCGATCTCAAGGAACGGCCCCTCCTGCGCCATCACCGCAGGCTCTGGCTTAGCTGGGCCAAGCAGGTGCAGAACCGTGCCGCCGCTGCAGTAATTGCCCGAAGCCAGCGCCTCCTCTGGCGACCCCGCGCTGTCCCACAGCTTGATCGCCGCAGCCTCCAGCTCCCCAGCCGGGACGCCAGCCTGCCAGCGCAGGCACCAGTCGATCCACGCCTGCCGCGCCCGATCCTCGAACGCAGTGCCAGCGTACTCAAAGTGCAGGCCAAGCCCGACCTTCACCCAATCCTCGCGGTCGTCGATCCGATTCTTTGCCGCCTCGACCGCCGCCACGACACGGTCATCCAGCCCCCGCTCCATCAGCCTCATCTGATCGAGCGGCGATGGCTCCGGCGCGCGCTTCGTTGGCAGCCAGTCAGGGGCCTCGGCAGCTCCGCCCTCGTCGAGCCACGAATACTCGCCGTCCTCAAAGCGCGATGGCGGCAGAACCACCAGCCCCCGGTGCTTGACATCCACCGCCTCATAGCCGCCGAACTTCGCCGGGTAGCGCTGCCCCTTCTCAGCCTCGAAAAAGAAGTGGACCCCGCCCCGAGCGCTGCGCGTCGTCATCGTGTCGAGCGCCTCGCCGCGATCCCAGTTGCACTCGGTCTTGTACAGGTCCACGTCCACGACGACCAAGCCGTTCAACTCCGGGACCATCGCGATGTTGTCACTCGGGTGGTCAGACCACCACTCCCGCACCTGATCTGCGTCCCACTTTGCGGTCATATATCCCCTGATCGCTGGAATTTTTGTGCCCTCTCGGCACGGAAATATCCAAAACCCGCCCTGTGCCAGCGCAACCGCAGCATCCAGTAAACTCATCGCATAGTTCTCCATGTGGTGTTGACCGCAGGAGCGCCTACCGTATATGGTGTGGACACTCCCTGAAGCCTTCCTCCGCTTCTACCTGACGCCCCGTAGCTCCTACCGCTGCGGGGCGTTTTTTATCATGGCCGCGCACTTTTTCTGCGTCAACCCCTTGTCATGCACTGATCAGCAGCTTATATCTTGGGGAGTAGCAACGGAGGACACCGCTATGGACATCAACTTCATCCCACCCGCCGCCCGCGCCGAGTACAGCGGCATCCAGTACGCCCGCATCGCCCGCACTGATCGCGAGCAGGTGCGTCGCCACACCGCAGCCTTCGACGTGCGCGACGCCAAGGGCCGCGAGATGGGCTACATGTACGCCATCGACCGCGAGTTCTGGGTCATCGACGCAGCCAGCCACACCATCGTCCCGGTCGAGCGCGTCGAGGATCACCTCGAGGAAAGCTTCATCGTCTACCCGCACGGACTGCGCGACGGTGCCCAGTTTGGCGCGATACCCGTTGCCAGCCACAAGCGCTTCCGCACACTGGCCGAGGCAGAGGCCTACGCTGCCGACGTCATCGCCCGCGCGGAGAAGCGCGCCATCAAGAAGGCCTCGGCGTAAGCCGGGGTCACCCAAACAGGAGGAAGATACCATGACCAAATTCAAGATGTACAAGAACGTCAACAGCGGCACCTCGATGATCAGCTTCGACAGCGCGCTGAATGAGCTGCGTGAGCTGGGCCACCACTTCGCAGTAGGGCTTGCGGAGCGCGGCCACCACACCAGTGAGAGCGATCTCATGAGCGGGCTGGCCGCCTACCACATTCTGGACCTGAAGGGCACCAGCGCCCGCCTCGATGCGGCGCACGATATGGTGGTCAAGCACATCACCGACATTGCCTTTGAGCGCGCCCGTGCTTCCGCCGGAGCTTGAGGCGGAGCTGCAGCGGCTGGGGGTCAGGCCCCCGCCGCCATCGCCACCAGCGCCGCCCTCCGGGCCGCTGTGGGTGCCGGCCTATCCGGGCGAGACCCCACCTTTTTGATTGACACCTACGATCAGCAGACGATACACCTCTGACATCGTAGCAACGTAGAAACGTAGGACTGTAGACATGAAACTGCTCCCCCACCAGATCGAGGACGCCAAGTTCCTCGCCTCCCGTAAGATCGCCGGATGCTTCAACGGCATGGGCACCGGCAAGACCCTGACCGCGCTGCAGGCCACCATCGAGGCCGAGGTGCTGCGCGTCGTTATCGTCGGTCCCCCCATCTCGCTGCGCATGTGGGCGCAGGAGGCGTCGCGCTGGACCGGCGCTAAGGTCCAGATTCTCGCCAAGGGATCGACCCCCATTGATCGCGACCCAGAGGTCGAGGTCCTGATTTGCTCCTACGAGATCGCGACTAAGCGTCAGCATGAGCTGATGGCGTGGGCGCGCGAGCCACTGAACGGCATGCGCACCGCGCTGATCTGCGACGAGAGCCACGCGCTGAAGAGCACCAAGGCAAAGCGCACCAAGGCGATCCTCGGTCGCGGCGGCATGTGCGAGGCCTTCGAGCACACATGGCTGCTCACCGGCTCTCCCATGACCCGCTGGGCTGACGATCTCATCCCGTTTCTGTTCCGCGCCGCTCCGCAGGAGATCAAGAGGAAGATCGGCGGGCTGAACATCGACCGCTTCAATCTGCGCTACTGCATCGTGCAGGAGCGTAAGTTCCCCGGCGCGCGCTTTCCCACGAAGGTTACCGTCGGGTCGCGCAACCTCGATGAGCTTGGCCGGATACTGGCGACCTGCGCCACACGCCGCACTCTGGACGATGTCTGGCAGGACATGCCGTCCCTGACCCACACGCGCCTTGAGGTCAGCCCCACTGGCACCTCAGCGCTGCTGCGCGAGGTCAGCAAGATGACGATGTCGGAGATCGAGGACGGCCTGCGGTCCAACGACGCGCACCTCGCCACGATCCGCCGCGAGATCGGCCTGTCGATGGTCCCGGACGCCGCCGACTTCATCGCAGATCGCTGCGAGGCGGAGCAGGGAGCGATCCTCGTCGGAGCTTGGCACCGCGAGGTCATCGACGCACTGCTGGAGCGCCTGCGCATCAAGGCGTTCCGCGTCGCCGTCCTCGACGGGCGCACCTCATCCGCCCGCAAGGCGGAGCTGCAGCGCATGTACAACGGGGGCGAGCTGGACGTGCTGATCGGTCAGATCGGCGCGATGGGCGTCAGCCTCAACCTGCAGCGCGGCGGAAACTGCATCGTCGTCGTCGAGGAGGATTGGTCGCCCAGCGTGATGGATCAGTTCTACGCCCGCCTGCACCGCATGGGTCAGGGCAAGCCGGTCCACGTCGATACGCTGTTCGTTGACAATAAAATTTCGACGGCTGTGCACCGCATCAGCCAAGCCAAGAAGCGCGCAGCAGATCACGTGCGCGCTGCACATCAGGAGGCAGCACAATGACCGCTTACTACAACGAGTTTGACCCGAAGGCCGCTGCGTGGCTGCGCGAGCTGATCAAGCGCGGCTTGATCGCTGACGGGGTGGTTGACGAACGCAACATACTCGACGTGAGTGCGGAGGATTTGGTCGAATTCACGCAGTGCCATTTTTTCGCCGGGATTGGCGGCTGGTCCTACGCCCTAGGGCTGGCGGGTTGGCCGGATGACCGCCCGGTCTGGACCGGGTCGCCGCCCTGTCAGCCGTTTTCAACCGCAGGACAAAACAAAGGACAACATGATGACCGACACCTCTCCCCACACTTTGCCAACCTCGTCGCGGCTGCTCGACCACCAATCCTCTTCGGGGAGCAAGTCGCCAGCTCGGCTGTCTTCGGAAAGGTTGCAAAGCGCGCTGGAGGCGGAGCTGGAGAGCCGCCTGAGTGGGCTTGGATCGACGATCTATCGGCTCGGCTGGAAGCCGCACACTACGCCGTCGGGGCGTCAGATATCCCGGCTGCGGGCGTCGGTGCCCCGCACATCCGCCAACGGACATTCTTCGGGGCAGTCCGGCTGGCCGACGCCGAACGCGGTGAACGGGGATCGATCGGCGTACGCGGATTTCGACAAACTGATGGCGCGCAAGGCGCAGGGCAGGCAGCAGAACTTGCAGGAGGTCGTGATGGTTGCGGGCTGGCCGACGCCAACAGCCAACACATACGGCGAGGATCTGGAAAACGAAATGGCTCGACGGGCGAGACTGAAAGCCAAGCACGGGAACGGGAACGGAGCAGGTTTGACAACAGCAGTTGTCGCTCAGATGTGTGGGCCGATCCGTCTGACGGTTTCTGGCGAGATGCTGACTGGCTCTTCTGCCGGGATGGAAAGTGGCGGCCAGTTGAACCCGGCACACTCCCGCTGGCTCATGGGCTACCCGCAAGAGTGGTGCGATTGCGCGGTTATGGCAATGCCATCGTCCCGCAAGCCGCAGCCGAGTTCGTAACCGCATTCATGCACGCACATCAGGAGGCATCCCAGTGATCAAGGACCTTATCTTGTCGGGGGCGCAGGCCCTCGACGACGCCGACAGCTTTAACATCGACCGGGCTAAGTACATGAACGCCTCGAGCGCTGAGAGCTGCATCAGAAAGCAGTGGTTTGAGCGCCACAGCGACCCGGTCGAGCAAGACTGGGGGTTCGCCCGCCGGGGCAAGCAGGGCGAGCTGTACCTCGTCGATTGCCTGATCGCGGCGGGCGCGTCGGTGGCCTACGTTGGAAGCGACCAGCAGTCGATTGTCAGCGACACCCACCGGATCAGCGCAACGCCCGACGGCTACCTGCGGGGGGAGCCAGACGTCGCGCTGGAATTTAAGACCATCGACCCCCGGACCAACCGCGCCCGTCTGCCCAAGCCGGAGCATGTGACCCAGCTCAGGATCGGGATGGAGCTGGCGCACCTGCAGCCCAGCGATTGGCCGAAGCCGGATCACGGCGTTCTGATCTACATGGACGCCTCGAACTATAACGACATCCTCGAGGTTAAGATCGACCGCGATCCGGAGATCCTCAACCGGATGTCTGGCCGGGCGGATCGCATGCTGCGGGCCAAGGACGCCAGCCGCCTCGACCGCGAGGGTCGCCGCACCGGCGAGTGCAGGAAATACGGGGGCTGCCCATTCGCGGAGCAGTGCGGCGTGGAGATTGAGGGCGAGGCTAAGGTTAGCCGGGGCAACCGTGGCAGTAAGCTGGACGACGCAGTCCGGGACTATGTCATGGCTAAGGCTGACGAAGACGCTGCTAAGGCTGCCAAGGCCAGCGCTGCGGAGACAATCAAGGCGGAGATGGTCGCGCGCAGCGCGCGGCAGCTCGCCGTAGGGAACCACTCGGTCGAGCTGGCCGAGGTGGCAGGTAGAACTTCCGTTGATTGGAAGGCTGCCGAAAAGGCGGGGGTCAATCTCGACCCCTACAAAAAGGTCGGAAAGCCGTCAGAGCGACTGACCGTCAGCTAACGTAGAAAGGTAGCTAAAAATGAGCACTTCGTTGAAAGCATTTGTGGCCGGTGGTGGCCTTCAGGTATCGCAGTAGGCACTTGCTGAGGCACTCCGGGCGGGCAGCAGCGCTGCATCCACCGGCGGTGGCGGCGACACTGGCGTCGAGTATGTCGCGTTCTCCGGCAAGAGCGGAAAGATCACCTACGGTCGAGATCGTGAGGACCTCGACCAGACCGAGGAGTTCCTTCTCGATCCCCTCAGCGCACACTTGGGGTGGGTGTGCTGGGTCGGCAGCAAGCCGGTGGCTCGTCACGAGTGGCTGATGCACGAGCCTGAGAACGCTGTCGGGCACCGAGACTTGGAGGACAAAGGCCCATTCACCCGCGCGCAGGACGGGTGGCAGCCCCTGATCGGGTTTGGCTTTGTCAGCCGCGAGACCAGCGTCGAATATAAGTTCTCGACGAACAGCAAGTCTGGCCGCAACGCGGTTTCTGACCTGCTGCGCGAGGTCAGCGACAGGCTCGCTTCTGGCGACCCCGCCGTGCCGCTGTTCCGGTTTACCGAGGAGCGGTTCCTCGCTCAGGGCGAGTGGAACTACAAGCCCAAATTTGAGGTCGGCGAGTGGCTGGAGCAGGGCGAGGCGTCCGCCATGTTGGCTGCCGAGGACGCGGCAGAGGACGAGCCGGAAGAGACCGTAGACGACGCACCAAAGCCGCGCCGCACGCGCCGCACATAAGACCGGCGGCTGGCCCTCGGGCCAGCCCCAACTTGATTTTTAGGCACTTTACGGGGAGTTGTATGTCATACCAAATGATCACCTCAGAGGAGCGGCTCGAGGAGCTGCTCGACTTGATCGGGGACGGAGAGGCCGCACTTGATTTCGAGACCACCGGCCTCGATCCAGCCAACAGCGAGGTCAGGCTGGCTCAGATATGCAGCGACGACGTGCTGGCGGTGGTGGACTTCTGGGCGCTCGAGGGCGGCAAGTTTGCGCCCTACGCTCACTGGTTTGAGGCCGCCACTTGGATCGCGTTCAACGCCGGGTTTGAATACATGTGGTTCGACGCCGCAGACGCGCCGCAGGTGCACGTCATCGACGTAGCGCACGCCCGCCGCGCCATCATGGGCGGCGACCAGATGTCGCTGGCTGGCATGCTCAAGGCCGATCTTCATTACGAGATGGAGAAGGGGCAGCAGCTCTCAAACTGGGCCGCTCCCGAGCTGAGCGCGAAGCAGCTCCAATATGCCGCAGACGACGCGCTGTGGACGTGGAAGCTGTGGCAGCACTGGCGCTCCCACGAGCGCGCCAAGGCGTCGGAGCCTGCGCGCCGGATGCTCGACGATCTCGTGCCGGTGGTGCATGAGATGAAGACTACAGGCCTGCTGCTCGACATCCCCAGACACAGCCGACTGGTCGATCACTGGCGCGCGCGCGAGGCGCTGTTCACGTCGCAGATCAGGGCGCACGTCGGCGAGGACGAGGTGGCGAACATTGGCAGCCGGAAGCAGTGGTCTGATTTCTTTGGGGCGCTGCTTCCAGACGATCTGCTGGCCCGGTGGCCGCGTACAGAAAAGGCGGGCCATCTCGCGATCACCACCAAGGACTGCCGCACAATAGCGTCGCTTGTTGGCGGTGAGGGGCCGGTGTCAGACACGCTGCACGCCATCGCTGACCTGTTTTCGATCCGGCAGTACCTATCCAATTTCGGGGACAAGCTGATCGGCATGGCGGAGCGGGCGCATGACGGACGCATCCACCCCAGCTACAACATCGCGCGGGCCGTGACAGGCCGGTTCTCGAGCAGCGGCCCCAATGCGCAGCAGCTCCCCAGAGACCGCGAGCTGCTGGGCGAGGAAACCAGCGTGCGGAGATCGTTCCTCGCGCCACCGGGCAAGCTGCTGGTCAGCCTAGACTACAGCGGGATCGAGCTGAAGGTGCTGGCCCTACTCTCTGAGGA
>Ga0070750_10001737_pt1 | contig 12126 bp, 16 predicted proteins | sample VirMetDEL_Nov_24_FD_77013 | JGI IMG/M metagenome (GOLD analysis project Ga0070750, IMG submission 77013) | Aqueous microbial communities from the Delaware River and Bay under freshwater to marine salinity gradient to study organic matter... | ecosystem: Environmental > Aquatic > Marine >...
ATCATCGACCACATTTATTTCAAATAATGCACCAGAAGTTTTATTGTTTGGATGTCTTGCTGAAGCTTTTTCCTTCTTGAAAAATACACAAGATATGCAATTATATGATCAAAAATATCAATCTGCTTTAAAGGTTTTTGCTGATGAGCAGATGGGTAGAAAACGCAGGGATGAATATGTTGATGGAGTCTTGAGGATACCTTTAAGATCCGTTGATCCAAGTCCTAAGGCCTAAGGAGGGCTTAAAACATGGCAATTAACCAAGCAGTTTGTGCAACATTCAAACAGCAGTTGTTAGATGGCGATCACGACATATCCACAGATACAGTCAATCTCGCTCTCTTTACAGATTCTGCTACATTGGATGCAAACACAACAGCCTATTCAGCGACAAACGAAGTCGGTGACTCAGGCACATACGCAGCAGGCGGGGGCACATTACTTAACGCTAATGTTAGCTTAACCAAAACCAACGCAACAGCATCTACAGCTTTTGTAGACTTTGATGATTTATCATTTACAAGTGCAACAATCTCAGCTCAAGCAGCTTTGATTTATAACACTTCATCAGCGAATACAAATGCTTCAATTGCAGTATTAGATTTTGGTGGCGTGAAGACATCCACAAACGGAACATTTACAATTCAATTTCCTACTAATGATGCAACAAACGCTATTTTAAGGATTTCCTAATCCATAGGGAGTCCTTACCATGGCAGACGCTTGGGGTGAAAATAATTGGGGCGAAGGCGGTTGGGGCCAACAAAGCTCCATAACAGCTTCTGTCACTGGTGTAGCAAGTTCATTTACATTAGAAGATGTAGGTATAACTGGAACTGCACTTATTAACCCCACGGGTGTTTCTTCAGCTTCAACACTCGGTACAGCTATCGGTGAACCAGAATCTATTTATCCTTTAACAGGGGTACAATCAACCACAGCAACAGGAACCATCACTATAGGTGAAGGTCATGGCGTTCAACCCACAGGGGTTGAAATTAATTTTGCCTTAGATACCGAAAATCAAACCTTTGACGTAGTCGGTGATGCTACATTATCGACAGCTCAATTTAAGTTTGGTGGTTCATCTTTAGAACTAGATGGTACAGGAGATTATATACAGTCTAATAGAGACTACACTCTTGGTTTAGGAGACTGGACTTTTGAAACCTTTGTAAGATTTAACAATCTTTCAGGCTTTCAATATATTTGGGATACAAGCGAAAATGTAGGATCGAATGACTCTCCTATTCTTTATATAACTGCAACCAATATTATATTTAAATTTGGTGGTGGAGCATCTCAGATTGATGTTGCTCATAATTTGTCAGCTGATACTTGGCATCATATTGCAGTTACAAGAGACGGAAGAGATTATGAAATTTATATTGATGGCAATTCCGTTGGAACTAATACAGACACTGTCGATCAAGATATTCCATCAACAGTTTATACAATTGGAGCGGCATTTGGTGGAGGACTCGCCTCAGACGGATATTTTGACGAAACAAGAATATCAACAAGCGTAAGATATACATCAAACTTTACTCCTCCAACATCTGAATTTACGACTGATTCAAATACTTTAATTCTTTTACATTTTGACGGCGCCAATGGTTCTACAGACATTATCGATAGTGCAGCTCCTTTAGTCATTACAACAGTTGATGCAGGTTGGGGTAGAAACAATTGGGGTTCTTTTACTTGGAATGAAAATATTGAATTTTTTGCTAACGTTACAGGCGAGTCTATCGCTACACTTACTGGAACTGTAAATGTTGATGTAGGAACAGGAGTTATTGCTACTCCTACAGGTTTAAGTATTGACTCAGATTTAGGAACAAGCACAACACAAACAGACAATATTATTCCTATTACAGGGTTTGAACTTAGTGTTCCTTTACAAAATCCAACTATCATAGCAGATGGAAGTGTTACAACTTCTGCTCCTGGAGATCAGATGGACTTTGCAATAGGTGCTGTGGAGATTGTAGCTTCTCACATTGAACTTGTAACAGGACAAGAAATATCAACATCTCTTGCTAATGTTATAATAGAAAGTCGATACAGTTTATCAGGTGTTTCCATGCAATTTGCTGATGGAGATACAACTGAAACAGGAAGTGCAGTAGTAACACCAACAGGACTTGAAATGATCGCAAGTGTTGGTAATATAAGATCAACGCCATGGGCAAATGTTGTAACAGGTGCAAGTAACACATGGACTTCAGTGGCAGCATAGGTTTATGAAATTGAATTTTTTAAAATATAGGTATATAAACTAATCATGGCATCCACATATTCAGATAGATTAAAATTAGAACTAATGGCAACAGGGGCAAATGCCAATGTTTGGGGAACTAACACAAATAATAACTTAGATGTAATTGATAGCTTTGGAGCAGGGTATTTAGCAAAAAGTGTAGCAGGCAGTGCTGACGTTACTTTAACAACAGCCGACGCTGATCCAGATGCAGAAGCATCTAACAAAGTTATAGAATTCACAGGGGCCTTAACAGGTGATATTACTGTCTTTGTTCCTGCGGTAGAAAACAATTATATTTTTTTTAACAATACTACAGGCTCTCAGACACTAACAGTAGCTCCAACAGGACACGGATCAAATGGAGTTGCTATTGTTCAAGGAGCACATACGATGCAGTATTGCACAGGAGATACAATAGTAGATCTTTTTGCAAATTCTCTAGGAACAGTAAGTGTTAAAAATTTAGTTAATGTGGCTAACACTGTAAAAATTCAAGCTAATGGTCAAATGACAGCTACAAGTTATACAGGTGACGGATCAACTCTTGCTAATGTTGTGACTATTGAAGCAGGATCACAAATGGTTTTTTTAGAATCAACAGCACCAACAGGTTGGACACAAAATACAGCTGCCGCTTTAGCTAACTCTACTCTAAGAGTGGTAACGGGTTCAGGTGGAGGCACAGGCGGATCTAGTGAGTTTACGTCTACGTTTAGTGCATCAAAAACTACAGCCACTGGAGATATAGATTTTGATACCTCAACTACTACAGCAGACGCTTCTGGAGTTAGTTTAGGTAATCACTCTATTTCTACTCCAGAACTTCCTAGTCACAACCACCCTTCTTCAACAGGAAATACTTTTAATTCCACTATAGACGTTTTTCCTCAAACAGCATTTCAAACAGGTATACCTCCTGGAACCACTGAAAATACTGGAGGAGGGGGAGGTCACTCACACTCTCTTACTGGAACTGGTGCTCTTACTGGAACAGCATCAACACCAACAAGTTTTACAATACCGACTATGGACATTAAACACGCAAACACTATAGTTTGCGTAAAGGATTAAAATATGAGCACTTATTCAGATAGACTTAAATTAGAATTAATGGCTACAGGAGCTAATGTCAATACATGGGGAAATGTTACAAACACAAATTTAGAAACTGTAGATGCTTTTAACGCAGGTTATTTAGCAAAGAGTGTTGCTGGTTCTGCTAACGTAACATTAACCACAGCTAACAGAGATCCTAATGCTGAATCTTCTAATAAAGTTATAGAATTCACAGGAGCCTTAACAGGTGACATTACCGTTTTTATACCAGCCGTAGAAAACAATTACATATTTTTTAACAATACTTCAGGTTCTTTTACTTTAACCGTTGCACCTACGGGACACGGTTCTAATGGAGTTGCAATATCACAAGGTTCTCATACAGTTCAATATTGTACTGGAGATACAGTTGTTGACCTTTTTGCTAATTCATTAGGTAATGTTCGTGTCATTAATCAATTAAGAGTGGGAGATAATATACAATTAAATTCTAATGGAGTTGTAGCTGCTACAACTGTTACAGGTAATGGAGCTGGCCTTTCTGGTGTGAACGAATTTCCTTCAGGAACAAAAGTAATGTTTGCACAGGCTGACGCTCCTACAGGTTTTACAAAAGATACAACCGCAGCTCTTAATAACTCTACATTAAGAATAGTGACAGGCTCAGGTGGAGGAACTAGCGGAACTTCAGATTTCACTTCAACTTTCGCTGCCAAAAGTGCAGCAGCAGACACGACTGTTGATATGAGTCCATTAACAGCTCCTGTAAGTGGAACATCAGGATCACATACTCTTTCTACTCCAGAACTTCCTGCACACAACCATAGTTTAAGATTAAACGCACCAACACCTCCAGCAATTCGACGAGTAATTACTGCACAACCGAGTTCTTTAAGTGGCACAGGTGGAACAACTAATTTTGGTAATACTGGTGGTGGAGGTTCACACAGTCACCCAATAACTGGAACTGTGGTAGGAAACAATGCTGCTGACTTAACAATTTCTCAAAGTGTTCCTAATATGGACTTGAAGTATTTAGATAGTATAATAGCATCACAGGATTAAAAAATGACAAGTAATTATTCAGATAGATATAAATTAGAACTTCAACAAACAGGAGCGAATGCCAACACTTGGGGAGAAAATACAAATAACAATTTGGAAGTAGTAGACGCTTTTACTGCTGGATATTTATCTAAAGATGTTGCTGGTTCTGCTAACGTAACTTTATCCACAAACAATGCGGATCCAACAGCTGAGTCTTCTAATAAAGTAATTGAATTTACAGGTGCTTTGACAGGTGATATCACTGTTTTTGTTCCAGCCGTTGAGTCAAATTATATATTTTTTAATAACACTTCAGGATCACAATCTTTAACCGTAGCTCCAACAGGTCACGGGTCTAACGGAGTTGCTGTAGTTCAAGGTGCTCACACTATTATGTACAATAAAGGTGATGCAATGGTTGATCTTTTTGCAAATTCTCTTGGAACTTTTAGTATAAAAAATTCTTTAACCGTTAACGGAACGGTTTTATCTTCTAACGGAGTAATAAACGCCGCAGCTTTATCTGGTAACGGTGCAGCTTTAACAGGTGTTTCTTCTATACCTTCAGGCACAACTGCATTATTTTATCAAGCAAGTGCTCCCACTGGTTGGACACAAAATACAGCTTCAACAATAAATGACTGTTGCTTACGTATTGTAACAGGAACTGGTGCAGGCGTAGGCGGTTCAGATGGTTTTTCCGCTACTTTGACTTCAGGAAAAACAACCGAGTCTAAAACGGTTCCTTTTACTATTAGCAGTCCAGGCACCGTGACCGCTCCTTCTGGAAGTTCTGACTCCACAACTTTATCTACTCCTCAAATGGCTAGTCACTCTCACCCTTCATCTCCCGCAGTTGCGAATCCAAATGACGGTACAAATAACCTCTTTAACTCAGCGCCCGATCAAAGACAAATTGTTTCTCCAAGTAGTGGTAATATGGGAAATACTGGTGGAGGAGGAGGTCACTCTCATACTGTCAGTCCAATATCTTTTACTTTAAGTGGCTCGGTATCTACTGCTAGTGCAGCTTTAGCGGTTCCCTCTATGGATGTTAAACATGAAGATGTAATAGCTGCAACTAAAGATTGATAAATAAAAAAAATCCTGTATTATCCTAACTAGAAATGCCAATATTCGATCCCGATGGTAAGTGTCCCCTTTTAAACAAAAAATGCATAAAACACCAGTGTATTTGGTATAATATGCTTCAAGGTAATAATCCTCAAACAGGAACTCCTGTTCAAGAATGGGGTTGTTCTATTGCTTGGTTGCCTCTTCTTTTAGTAGAAAATAACGGTAAACAAATACAAACCACTGCCGCTGTTGAATCTTTTAGAAATGAGATGGTTAAAGCTAATATGGTAACTCTTTCAATGTTGCCAAAACAGGCACAAGAAAAGGAAAATCCTAAATTAAAAGATGTAGGTAGTGTATGGGGAGCTTTGGGAACTGCTCAAGAAAATATTCAAAAGGGAGAAAAAGTACCTGAAGATATCAACTTGCTTTCAAACAAAAAACTTGATAAAAAGAAGAAAGGAAAAACAAAGGTAACAAAAAATGCCAATAACAATAAACAACGTAACAGCAAATAATCAAATTACTATTATTAATGATTCTGATGTTAATGAGAGTGATGTAAATAACGGACCTGCAAAGTTTTCAGGGAATACTGAGGCCGATGTTATTATTGATCGTGTAGCTCATAAAAATTTAACTGCTCACGACGTTATTCCAAGTAATATTCATGCACTTCAATTTAACCCCAACACAAATACTGGGGAAATAGAATATACTGATAGCACTTCCAATTTACAATTAGCTAGTGCTGATGATATTCCATCTTGGGCTAATACAATGATTACTAGATGGAAAACTGAAGAAGACATTCAAAATCCTCCCGCTGAATAATAAACAGTGCACAATTTAACCATAAACGGTTATATCAAAACATTCAGGAATGTTTTGAAAGGACCATTAATAAAATCTATAGATAATGTAATTTATAAAGAAGACTCTAATTTTGAAATAGCTGGAACAATTAATACAGACGGCAGTAATCTCATAGATAAAAGAAACAGATCTGTTAAACAATTCTTTTTTAAAGAAGAAGATATAGGGCATTCAGTAGCAAAAAGAATTATTTATAATGAAATAGTTAGAGGTGTAAAAAAAATTGTTGACAGCTACACTAATCAAACTCCTTTTATTGATTTAATTAAACCTGAGTTTTCTTTTAATTTTTTAAAATATCAAGATACAGACGAAGGACATTATGAGTGGCATACAGATCATCACTCTAAACACGCTCCTCGAACACTAACTTGTATAATTGGTTTAAATAATTCTTATGAAGGAGGTACTTTAAGTGTGATTAATGATAACACTTCTCTTCATTTAAAAAGAAGTGAGGGTGTTATATTCCCGAGTAATTTTTGTTTTCCTCATAAAGTATACCCTGTAACAAAAGGAGAAAGAAGAGTTTTAGTAGCATGGATAAGTTAAAATATTTTACAGAAAATAAGTATGTTGTTTTAGAAAATCTAATATCTCCAGACATTACAAGTTTTTTATATAATTATTTTATTTTAAAAGGATGTACTAATAGAGATTTTGATGATCAATCTGAATCACTAGGAGACGATTGGGTAAAAGGAACCTATGGTGATTTAACTGCTGAAACTACCATGTCTCAGTTAGAGCCTATTATGTCTCAAGTAACTCAAAAAAAACTTTGTCCTAGCTATAGTTATTCTAGAATCTATATTAAAGGTGACGAATTAAAAATACATTCAGATAGACCATCGTGTCAATATTCTGTTACTCTTAATTTAGGAGGAGATCCGTGGCCAATTTACTTTGGTGTTTTTGATGAAAATTCAAAAGATGGTGTCACATATAATTTTAAAAAAGTTAAAATTCTGAATGAAGTTCTTTTAAAACCAGGTGACGGTGCGGTCTATATGGGAGAACAATTGTTACATTGGAGAGATCCATTTGCTGGAGATCATTGTGTGCAGACATTTTTGCATTATGTTGATTCAGAAGACGAAAACTATAAAAGTCACTGGTACGATGGTAGATACAATATTGGATTTTTACGATAGATAAGGAACTTAAATATGATCAAGACAGAAGAACTCAAGAATAAGAATTATAAGATATTTTTAGGAATGCCAATGTATGGCGGGATGTTAACAGAAAATACAATGCACGGGTTATTGCAGCTACAGCAGTGGTCAATGGCAAAAGGCGTTGGAATGCGTGTTCAAACAATGGGCAATGAAAGTTTAATTACCAGAGCAAGAAATACCTGTGTTTCTATGATGATGGATCAAACAGATTATGTTGCCACACATTTATTATTTATTGATTCTGATATAGGTTTTCAATCTCAAAACATTGAACGTATGCTTTGTTTTGATAAAGATGTTGTATGTGGTATCTATCCAAGAAAACATCTTCACCTAGAGAAAATACCAGAAATTTTAAAAGAAAATCCGAACGCTAGTCCTGAGGAGATTGAAGTTAAAAGTCTTGGATATAATCTTAACTTTGATGATCCAAAGAATGTTAAAATGGAAGATGGTTTTTGTAAAGTGCAAGAAGCTGCCACAGGAATGATGCTTGTTAAAAGAGAAGTATTTAGGACTATGATGAAAAAATTCCCAGAACGCAAATATACTTCTGATCAAATTATCAATGGTAAATCTTTTAGTTCTGATAACTGCTATGATTTATTTTGTGCAGGAATTTATGAAACAAACGGTATTAAAAGATATCTATCAGAAGATTATTATTTTTCTAGATTATGGCAGGAATGTGGTGGGGATATCTGGGCTGATATAGCTATGCCTTTAACACATTTTGGTAATCGTGCTTTTAAAGGTCATGTTGGATCTTTATTTAGTAAAAAATAAATTGAACATAAAAATAAAAGATACTTCAAAAGATTGGGTAATTGGAACAAATATTAATTTATTAAACTTTAAACAGATTGTTGACGAATGCGTTAAAAATCAACATCCTGTAGAGGACAAAAGACTTAGTACACATGGATCAAACTCCTTACAATTTCCAATCAATGAAAATGGTAAGATTAATACAGTCAGTGATTCTTTAGCTAAAGTAATTCTAACTATCTTCAAACAAATAGACAAAAATTATAATTTTAATTTAAAATTGAAAGCGGCTTGGACTATATATGGCCAGAAATATGGTTTTCATACTTTTCATTGTCACGATAATGGAGATCAGGCAAAAACATATAATGTATTGTCAACAGTTTTGTTTTTAGAGGTTCCAGAAAAAATAGAAAAAGATTTACCTGGAAGTTTATCCTTTGTTTTAAGAGATGAAAACGACAAAGTAAATGTTGAACCTTATACTGTTAATAAAGGTGATTTTTTTATATTTCCTGCTCATGTTTTTCACGGATCTTATCCTCAGTCTGAGGGGTTGAGACAAACATTAAACTTAGAATTTATTATTGATTAAATGATTGAAGAAGTAGTTATACATCAAGAAGTTATATATAGAACTACGTATACGGGAGACAGTTCTATTATAGATCTTCACAACAAGCATTTACTTGATTTTGATAAAGGTAGACAGGTATCTAACAAAGGAGGGTATCAGAGCAATAATATAACTTTTGGTTATGATGATTTAATTAAATTTATAGCTAATTGTTTCTTAGAGAAGGGAGTGAAAGTCTCATTAATGAATTTTTGGTTAAACATCAATAAAGGACAAGATTATAATGAGCCTCATGTACATTCGACAGAAACTTTCTCCGCTGTCTATTATCATAAGGTTTGTTGTGATCGATGTCCTATAGTTTTTTCTGATTTAGTTCCTCAATTGAACGGATGGAAACATTCATTTGTGCCTAAAGATAAAGAAATTGTATTGTTTGATTCTATGATACCTCATAGAGTATTAGGGTGTAATAACTTAGATCATGAACGTATTTCTATAGCTTTTAATTTTGCAATATTGAAACAATGAAAAACCATATTTTTCAAACAATAGATAATTTCACTAATTTTGAAGACATGTCTTTATTTCATAAAATTTATTGCGAAGAAGGTGCAATAAATTGGAGATACAAGAATATAGGACATTCAGAAAAGTATGGTATAGATTCTTTTTGTGCAGGTTTACCTGAAGAGACTATAAAAACCATACCTTTTATAAAAAGCACGCAAGAAAAAATAGAAAAAATAATGATTAGTTTTAATAATAAACTACAAAAAATTCATTTTAACGGGCATTCGCCTGGTCAAGATGGAACTCTTCACACTGATCTCAATAAAGGAAGTTTGACAGCCATGTTGTTTACAAATCCAGAATGGATTAATTGGTGGGGTGGTGAATTTTTGCTTTATGATAGCAAGGGTGAAGAAGTTATTGATGCTTGTTCCTATAAACCTAATCGTTTAGTAATTTTCTCTTCTCACTTACCTCATCGTGGTATTGGTCCAATACATACGCTTAATGGTGTTTTTAGGGTATCTGTTGCATTTCAGTTTATTTTAGATTCTTAAAACTCTATTGAATTACGCCCAATCAATAGTATATTGGCTAAATGCCCTTAGTTAATTTTAGACCCGCTCCAGGTATCAATAAAGAAGTAACCGACTACACAGGCCGAGGCAAGTGGACAGACGGTGATAATGTACGCTTTTTTCAAGGATTACCACAAAAGATCAAAGGATGGGAGAAGTTCATTGCTACTTCTATTGTAGGAGTAGCTCGTGATCAACACGCTTGGGTGTCTTTAGATGGAACAAGACATATTGCAATAGGAACAGACAGAAAACTTTATATCGTTCAAGAGGGACTAGCTTACGACATTACTCCAATTAGAAGAGGACCAACTTCTTTAACTAATCCTTTCACCACGAATGCTACTACTTCTGTCTTAGTGACTGACTCAGGTCACGGATGTATTCAAGGTAGTTTTGTAACATTTGATTCCTTTTCCGCTATAGACGGATTGGATATGAACAATGAATTTGAGGTCACCTCTGTTGTTAATACAAGTGCATATGTAGTTACTCATACTAGCACCGCATCTGGATCTACAGCGGGTGGAGGTGGAACAGGTAACGCTAATTATCAAATAAATCCTGGTCCCGAATTTTCTCTTCTTGCTTATGGTTATGGAACAGACGAATGGGGTGCAGGTGGATGGGGAAGTCCTTCAACATCATCTAACGTGACTCTTGCTGCTAGACAATGGTCATTAGATAATTTTGGTGAAGACTTAATAGCTACTGTTTTAAATGGAGGAACTTTTAAATGGGATACCTCTGTCGGACTTGCTACAAGAGCTGCCGCTGTTGCCAATGCTCCAACTAAGTCACGATTAAGTTTAATTTCTACTCCAGACAGACATTTACTTATCATGGGTACAGAAAGCACAATTGGTACACCAGGATCTCAAGATGATTTGTTGATTAGATTCTCGGATCAAGAAGATATTAACAATTATACACCGACCGCAGAGAATACAGCAGGTTCTTTAAGGATTGCCGACGGATCACGGATCGTGGCAGCGGAACGTTCTAGAGGTCAAATATTAGTTTGGACAGATACCTCACTACACTCAATGCAATTTATTGGTCCACCATTTACTTTTGGTTTAAGACAGTTAGGTCAAAACTGTGGAATTATAGGTCAACACGCTGCCGTTGATTTAAATGGTGTTTCTTATTGGATGTCTCAAGATTCATTTTACCTCTTCGATGGTACTGTAAAAAAACTTCCCTGTACCGTAGAACAATTTGTTTTTAATAATATTAATCAAACAGGATCCGAAAATGCTTTTGCAGGACATAATGGTGAATTTAACGAGATATTATGGTTTTATACAAGAACTGGATCTGATCAAATAAACGCAATTGTTGCTTACAATTATTTAGAACAAACGTGGTGGACAGGCACTTTGTCTAGAACTTCTTGGATTGACAGAGGGGTGTTTGATAACCCCGTAGGCACAGAATATTTAGCTAATACTGTTGCAAATAATGAAACAATACTAGGCTTAACTAATGGAGCAAGTCAAACATATTTACATGAAGCAGGTAATGACGCTGATGGTCAAGCTATGACTGCTTATGTTAAATCTGGATCGGTTGAAATTGGAGAGGGTAATGATATACTTTTTGTACAAAAACTAATACCTGACATTCAAAATCAATCAGGTGTTTTAAACATGGATTTAGAATTTAAATACTATCCAAACAACACACAGAGTGTAACTAAAACAACAACTTTTAGTGACACTACTGAATTTGTAAGTTTAAGGGGAAGAGGTAGAGAGTTTACAGTTAATGTAGTTTCTAATACTATAGGTACTGCTTGGAGATTAGGAACACAACGTTTTGATGTTCAGCCTGATGGAAGAAGATAAAATGTTTTTATTATGGCACACATTTTTAATAATAGGTTTTTTAGGAGTAGCTTTTACTCTTGGATTTTTAATGGGAAAGAAATATGGCAAAATTAACACTACAAAGATTTCCTGATCCAAGACCTGAGTATGATGCTCAGCAATTTTCTGAATTGATTAGACAATTAGAAGCACTAATACAACAATTAAATACTTCTTATCCACAAGACACACTGAACACGAGTGAAGCAGAGGCATGGTACTTTAGTCGATGAGTTGTAATAATGTCAATATCGAGCCAACCGTTATTGGTGGGGGAAATGGTTCAAACGCTTATGATGCCTTTGGAAGATTAAGA
>Ga0070750_10001740_pt1 | contig 12122 bp, 4 predicted proteins | sample VirMetDEL_Nov_24_FD_77013 | JGI IMG/M metagenome (GOLD analysis project Ga0070750, IMG submission 77013) | Aqueous microbial communities from the Delaware River and Bay under freshwater to marine salinity gradient to study organic matter... | ecosystem: Environmental > Aquatic > Marine > Coastal...
ATACTGGATTGTAGATGCTACAGCCCGTAGAGATGTTCTCGGTAACTATATGAATCAGACAGGAGAATTTAGACTATATGTAAATGCAGACGATGGCCTAACAGACTACAAGACTCTTAATGATGCTGATGGTATCAATGATCAGTTTGTAATTATCTACAATGAACCTTCAGGCTTTGTAAATCTTCCTCCCTTACTGCACTCAGTTCCTTCTGCACCATTCTTTACTCATTGTGATGTTTTAAGCACAAATACTGGTTTTGAACCTACGATTGTAGTTAGAGACAATTACGGTATTAATTTGACCAGTATTGATTATAGATTTGATGATGATTTTCCTTTATGGCAAAGAGCATATGAAGGCGATCAAGGAAATAACTTTATCTGGGATGCAAAAGTAGAAATATCAAACAATGGCTTAATCACCGCGTCTGTAAAAGGACTTGGTGATGATAAGATACAATCAGTTGCTAAGTTTGAAACGATAGAAATAGAAAGTGATCAACTAGATACTGTACCATTCAAAATTGAATCTGTGAATCCTTCGCAAGAAGAATCAGAACAATTTCCTAGTGAGACAGGCATTATCGTAGAACAAGGTAAGCCTTGGGAACTACAAGTTACAACAGTAGGAGGTATTGCAGACCCAAGATATCCTCCAACTATTATACTCAATGATATGCCAACTCCTTGTACAGGATTTAATCCTTTGGATACTGAATTAAGCACAGATCAGCAATGTATATCTTCAGAGCCAACATTTGATGGGTTAAGATGGACCTACTCCTTTAGCGGTCAGGCATCTTGTGACCTTCTTGGTGTACTACCGTTTGATATACTTGCTCTGGATACTTTACCCGGAGGAAATCCATTATATCCAGCAGCGGACACCTTTGACGGTAACTTTATATACGAAACAGGACGATTCCAAGTACTGGGGCCAGAAGTTGCATTTACAGGAGAAACCGATCTATTTCCTCAGTGCGATATTTGTTACACAGGATATGTTGATTTTGGCCCGACACAGCAAGAAGACCTTGACTGTAATGCTGTCACTGGAATTAAGTCTGTATCGTTCAGCGGAGAACTACCTAGTGGTTTAGACTATGAAATATTCTTTCCAACATCAACAGAAGGGGTTCCTGTAAGCAGAGGTAAAGGCACTGGAACGCCTCCTACTGTGGTATTCCCTGCACCTTGGAACAATCTAGCAAGCGGATATATAGAGATCACAGGCTGTCCTACTCATTTTGCTGAAGGAGGAGGTAGTTATCCAGAAGAAGCGATGATTATAGCGTGTAATGCTGTAGACGACTGCGAAGAAACAACTATTATATTTGAAGATGCATCAGAACCTATACCTCCTAATGTTGATTTTTCTTACTTTTTCTTGCATCCTAATATGGCATTGTCTCCAAACACAGGCATGGGTATTTTAGGACAGGGAGATGCTAATAAAACTTATGCTCCAGCAGCACAAGAATATAATTTAGATTGTGGAACTAGGCTACCTATTAATGAATGTAGAACATACCTTATGTACTTCTCCGGTGCAGGACAGTTTAACGGTACATTTATTAGTGGAATTTATCCCGAAGGTCAACCAAATAACAACAAGATTGATTTACAAGGTTCACCAAACAACTTCGTTTATGTATCAGGTGACTATGATACATCATCAGTACTCGGCCCTGACAGATATGTAGCAATAGGTAAAAATGATTTCAATCAAAACGACACACCCGGATTTACGGACGACTTCGATCTTTTCATTGCTGAAGGTCTAGCAGCGGGAAAAACAGGGCTTGGTTTCGTTGTAGTAGAAAAAACACCTGATCAAGCACCAAAAGTAGATAAACTTAATCTTTACTTTGAGGATATGCCTTTTGATCACGGAACCAACCTGTGTATTCTAGGAGGTGGAGACATTACTGCTGGCACACTACAGGGTGAACAGGCTAAGTATGGCTTAACAGGACAACTAATACCAAAATGGTCAGGCCAGTTTGTTGATGACAATAGCACATTTGCTGATGATGATGAATATATGTCAGGTTTGAATCTTGTGGAGATTAATACTGACACAGATGTGCCTGTGCTTAACACTCTTACTGTAAACGATTGTTATTCTACTGGTTATATGAGAATTAGCGGTATCGTTTTACCTCCTATTCATTCGGAAATCACTGACCCTCCTCCAGTTGCAACAGCACCATTTTGGACTTTTACAAATCTTAGTTTGTCTTTAGCAACCAGACTAAGTTATGGAGACACCGAAGTTCAAAGGGCTAACCCTCCTAATAATAGAAATGCTACTCTTTATTGGAACGCCTATGATGCAATTACCAACGAAAAAATAGATGATGGTACGCTTTCATCTAATGGTGCATTTAGTTTTATAACACAAAAAACAAGCGGAGTAGTTTATGTTATTAGCATAGAAAATGAAGCAGATTTTGCACCTAGCCAAAGTTATGATATAAAAGGTTACTCTAAGAATGATTACGCATGGATTCACAAAGGAGACATACAAAAGGCTGCACCTACACAGACTACATTCCCTCCAATTTTACCTACAGGGTTTGAATATTTAGACGTAAGATTTAATACATCTACTAATATAAATGGCTATGCACTTGGAGGTTATGTAATACCTGACCCTAATTCTAAAGTTTTATATCAACAAAATGGTGTGCCAGCCATACCTTATTGGCAAGATAGCAACGGCGACTACTCTTCTTCAGATTATCTGCCTAGTATAAGCGGTATGATATTAACTAGCATACCTTTACCTGAACCCCTTGTAGCAACAGCCAGTGTAGACACAGGAAGTAGCACACCCCTTACTGGTATCATACCAGTACCAGACGATTATGTCGGAGTAGGTGACAGAGTAGACATTAAGATAGCACAAAGCACACAGATATGGCAAGAAGGTTCTTACGTATTAACAGCAGATAATTTAACAGGTACTCCGGTTACTGGAGTTGTCATAACAAGGAACAACTCTTACTTTGGCCCAAGTAGCCCTAGTGGAATTATCACCAAGAAAATGGAAGTAGTAAACATAAATACGACGGGTGTTATCATCTACCATCCTGATATTGATTATACCATTGGGGATACTGTTACCTTAGAAACTCCAAGCGGAACCAGTAGTAGATATACAGCATGTAACGACCTTGACCTGATCATTACAGACGGTAATTCTTCAAGCATGGAACTTTCTATCTCTACTACAGATCAGTCGTGGTATGACGGTATAGTCTCAGTAGGAGACGCGGTTACAATCAATAAGCAAGAAGAAGGAGAATTAAGAATTGATAATATTTCATCCCCAGATGAAGGACAGTATCTATATGATGTAGTAGGAACACCTACAACACTATATAAAGACTATATCTTTAGAATTGTAACCTGTGAAAATACAAGTCATCCATTCTATAATAATGGTTTGTCTACAAGCCCTAAAATTTACAGTAAAGACTATAACTTATACATCTCTAAGCCTATTAGCATAGTTCAATCAAGCATTAGTATGAGTGGTACAAAAACTGCTTGGATATTAAGATTCAATATAGAAGGAGGCCGCAGACCTGTACAAAACTACAGTCCAAGAGTTATGTTAAAGTATGGAACAAATCTGAATGGAACATTCTGTGGTTTCACCAGAACAGTGGTTGATGGACCACCGACTTCTAGCGTTGATCCTTTACAAGAAAACAGAATGATAGACGAATATGATGTAGCAAACGATCAGTTAATCATAGAACTTAGAGGTAATAGTGACTATGATTGGAATAGTCAATCTACTATTACATTAGTAGTTTCAGATGAAACCGGCTCTGATGAAATACCAATATCTCTTCCAAGTAGTAATTAACGGATAATATTATGGCAACAGTAATAGTACAAGAAAACCGACCATCAACTTTAGAAATTACAACTTGCGTTGCGAGTTGTCCGGGTATTGCTTCATCTATTGATATTCTTCCTAGCACTCAGGGTCAAGTTGGTATTATTATAACAGAACAGGGGATTCCCGGTCCACCCGGACCAGAAGGGCCACCGGGACCACCGGGGCCACCCGGAACTGGTGAAAAAGGAGACACAGGAGATGAGGGTCCACAAGGACCGCCGGGAGAAGGCCTGCAACGCATAGATATAACAGACAATGTTGACACTATATCTCTTACTGACCCTTTACTAGAATCTATAACAATAGTAGGAGCCACAGGAAGTTATGTAGATGTAAACGCTTCTAATAATACTATTACTATCTCTTCCGAGCAAGTTGAAGGCAACTATGCCCCAATCAGTCACACTCATCCTCATACAGATATTACAGATTGGCTTGAGGCCGTACAAGACAGTATGGCTGCAACTCTTTCTGCTGGAAACAACATAGAGATTACATATTATGACATGGATCATAACACGATAGAGATAGCAGTAACAGGCCTAGATATAGGTACTGATATTCAAGAATGGAATATTAATCTTCAAGAGATATCAGATTTAAGTGTTACAGACAATAAAATATTTTTTGGTGACGGAGTAGACAGTATTTCTCTAATAGACTTTACTGATCTTGCTGTGGATTTAGTAGCAGAAGAAACACAACAAGGAATGCGGGATGTGCTTGGTTTAGGTAGTGCTGCTTTAGAAGACAACACTAAATATGCTGTGATTGATGGAGGTAATGATTTTGTAAATGGTGGACAGACTTTCGGTGATTTTACTCTTAGTAGATTTTCTGCTAATTTAGTCAGTGTTACATCAAATACGTTTACCATAACTCAAGAACACAACGGCAAAGTTTTGACTTTTGACTATGCAAATGGCCCGATTGCCGTAGACTTTGACTCTACTCTTCTTGTAGGATTCAACTGCCTTGCTGTTCAAATGAATGTTGGTCAAGTTAGATTTAGTGGGGTTGAAAATAGATATAATGAAACAAAACTGGTAGGACAATATTCTATAGGGACTTTAGTAAAGGTGCTCTCTAATGTTATTATTTTATCAGGAGATGTTACCAAAGCAGATGGAGGCCCATAATGGTATTACACGTTCCTCCATTCTATGGTTTAAATGCAACTCAAAGAAACGACAATAAAGACGATATAAATAATAGACTCAATGTGTCTTTTATTGGTGTTGATGTTTTTACTTTTGGAGGACGGGTTATTTCAGGAGGTTCCTATCAATCAGATTTACAGTCTTCGACTGTTCAAGTAGATAACTCTCTGCATGGAAGAGTATTCTCATATAGAAGGGCTGATAGAGGAGAAATTTAATGGCGACACTTTTTTTCGATGGCTTCGAAAGAGGTTATATTAGTACATCATTAGATGAAAATTACTGGTCTACAGAACCCTCACAGGGTGCTGCGGCTAATCCTCTGTACTCTTTTGGTGGCTATACTTCTTATTCTGGTGTCAGTGGAGAGTTCTGTTGGTTGTCAGCAGCAGAAGGATATCTAACAAACTTACCTAATACTAATTATTTAAGCAGAAGGTTGCAACCAGCAAAACCTCCCAGCATGTGGCAGTATGCTGTATCAAAATATCCAACTCAATTAATGACAGGTATAACGATATGGGGTCAAAACGGTCAGGCTGGAGGTGGTCCGTGTGGATTTACTCCTACTAATTATTATCCTAGTTTAGGTACTCCACCGGGATTTCTTAGTTTGACAAATATTGATGGCAGAAATCAATTTAACTATGCAGAAATAGACTCAGTAAATTTGACAGGCTTTAATCCTATTTCAGAAGATGCTGACCGTGTTTTCTTTACATGCAGGTGGCTAGGAATAGAAACTCAACATCCAGATTTCATAGCAGAGAATAAAAAAGGAAGATATGGAGACAGACATCCTCTAGTGTCTTTTTGCAGTGGAGAACAAGAACTATTATTTAGCATAGTAACTGTCAGTGGAACTGGTTGGTTTAGGAACAAAAAAATAGACGGAGACAGGACTGAAGCGACAATGGGTTTAAGAGTAGAACAGAACGGCGTTCTTAAAGGAGTATTTGATTTAAATGTAAGCGGAGTAAACAACCTTAATAATTTCCAAATTCAGACTGTGGCAGATGAAACAGGCGTTCACAGAATGGACGTAGAGACAGGGAAAATATTGTCTATACAAAATATTCACCCCAATGCTGCCACATCATTTTTTACTAAAAATGTAGTCAGTACTATGTCTAGATGGGCTTTTCTTAACATAGAAATAAAATACTCACCAAATCCGTATGTTTCTTTACAGATTGAAGGAGTGGATGCATTAGCAATACCTCTAGATGACCCTTCGGTTGATCTTAGTAATAGAAATGACCCAAGAATAGAATACGTAGTCCCCATAGATGACGCACCTTTTGATCAAATTAAATTCTTTAATAGAACCTATGATCCAGATGCCAAGGAAATAAACGAACTTCCTCCGTACCCTTCGTACCCTTGTTATTCTTATGAGAAGGATAATCCTTATAGGAAATATGCTAGTTTATATGTTATGGAAGGAAGTGTGATTCTGCTTGATGATATATCTTTAGTAGATAATAGTCCTAGCGTTCTTCCAAATATAAGAGTTGGCCCTGACGCTCATGTGTGTCGCTTGTTTCCCGGTCTTGTTGCCCGTGAAGAAAGTAACGGAACTGACAAGTTTGGTTTAGGTGACGACTATATGTACCTTGATGGAAAAAGTGAATGGACAGCAGAATATGAGGCTGTAGATGAAGCATACGCATTTACTGGTGCAGTTTATAGCACATATTCACCCACTGTTCCTGTAAGAGAAATTTTTGAAGGAGATATGGTAGCACCTCCAAAAAAAGCACAAAAAAGAGCATCAGTTAAAGATGCAGACTGTTCCAGAAGTTATATACATGCTTTTAGAGAAGGCGATACCCAGACTTTTCCTTTCTTACCAATTAATTATCTTTCGTATTTTGACCCAGATAATCCTTACTATCAAAAACGAGCAGAACAGCATATAATGTATAACTCAGATTGGGACCAAACAACTGGCGTTTGTATGCCTTATGACCAAAACTATCAGTCTGGATATCTTATGGAATATGGAGACCCTGAATCTGATTTTAGATATTATCTTTCTAGCGGTATAGGCGGTATAAAAATACAAAATCAATACTATCCTAGAAATTTAAACTCAAGTTTTGAAAATGTGTTTTGGGGTCCAGAATCACAAGATTGGCCTGACGTAAACTTAGTGAATATAGAGACCCATCTTATATGGTACGATCAGATACCAAACACTACAAATGTTTTTGATACCGGAACCAGAATCAATCAGACCTACTATCCAGACGATAGGATGGCATGGACTACCGGATTAGGCTATGAAGAACAATCAGACATATCTCAGGTTAGAGAATTTTATGATCTTTGGGACAATGGAGGAAGAGGACTAAATATTGTAGATAGTTATGTAACACCTTACATGGCTAATTTAGCACCGTTAATGTTTCAGCCCTTGCGGCATTCTTACTTGTCTAGGTCACCAAACTACAGTGTAGAAGGAACTAACGATTTTGGATGGAGGTGTTCTGGAGTACAGTCCGGTATGCCTTGGACAATAAGTGCTTGGGTCTACTTTAAAGGAGAGGATGATATCATACATTTACACTCAAGATATATGGATAATGAATTAAACGCAGAAGCAGTTATTGATTTCCAGTATAACTACAAAGGAACTCCAACTAGTGAAATCTCAACATGGAATAATACCACTGACAGATGGCCCCAAGCATATTTGGTAGATTGTGAAAATGACCCTGCCTATACCTCTTTTTGTCCAAACCCTCCGGGTGTTGAATGGAGCGATATATACAGTGTTAAAAACGCATTCTTTTATAACACTCGTTATGTTAGGAGTACCCCCGAACCTCCATCTAATTGGCCTACAGGACTTGGTTCTTGGTGGCCCTTCGCTTTATATACGACTCGTAGTGGTATCAGATTGTCTACTATAGGAGCAGAAACTAATCCAGATTATCATAGGTTTGCACACAGACCGGGATGGAACAGTGCGACAGACCCCGTTGATCAAGAATACATTAATGACTATAATGTACCAACCACTTGGCAATGGAGTGGAACCTTACAAGACCCGCTGATATATCGAGACTTTTTCTATAGTGGTGTTATACCTACTGGTCAGTGGTGTCATATAGAAATTAGCAAAGACGAAGACAGAAACGTAAGAGTTTTTTGTTCTGGAATACCACACACTGGTCATCAAGTCGGTGTAAAGTCACATCCAAACAACCACTATTTAGGTTTAGCAGAACAACTGTTAGGGGAAACAATTACTGGACCAACAACTGACCCTTATAAATTTAATTCTTCTGGTTGGCAATGGACCTATAGAGACGATAGTTACTATGGAGCAGGCACTCCTAGTCCATATAACAGTGAATATAAATATGCTCCTACAGATATAGGCCCATTATTTAATGCCCATATCGCTGCTGGTGGTGCATTTATGTTCGACCAATTCCAAGGTCAGGCATTGGCTATAACCGTGCCTCCAAGAGTAGGAGGTCCAAACTCTATGCTACAAGACTATATATATATAACTGGAGAGGTACTACACACAGGCGAGTTTCCTGTACCAAGTAAATGGATACCAATTATAGATGATTTTTATAATTCTTGTGAAGTACAAATGACAGGCAATACAGAATGTAACACTACTGACTACTACTTATACCAAGACCCTTATACCAAACAGATGTGGGATTCGGGTTTATTCATAGAACAATCAGGCTTTAGATTCGGAGTAAGAAAGACATGAGCATTAACACGACAATCAACTTATATGATGCAGACAACCCGCAGAAGATTCAGAATATTAATACTGCAAATCAGGTCGTAGACTTTTATGCGGATCAAGCACCCGGAACAGGTGTGTTAGGAGTCATATCACCTGAAAATCCTGATAATATATTTGATACTGGTAATTTTATAGTAAATACCAATTTTTCATTACCTGTATATAATACTTCTTTAATACAGGCGACCTTAACTATCCCGTGTTACAAATCAGACATATATAATCAATCAGAACTAAACAGACCACCTTTTGCTTTCGTTGCTAGTAGATTTGAAATGACAGAACTTGTTGACAATCCTCCTCCCGGTGTTGATGTTCCAACCAGAGGAGATTATGTTTTATTCACTCAAGACGACCTACCTTATAAAGCAGGGGACAAAGGAGGTTACACAGGAAGTACTTGGATTAGATATCCAGAAGGAACTCCTGTAGACATACCTATACAGCCTAGTCAGCCAGAAAACACTTTACGGGTTTCTGTCGAGGTGCAAGACATAGCCGATGCTTCTTTGTATAGTTCCTACAGTCAATTCAATTCATTGACTAAAATTACTGGGGTTATTGCAAACATAAGCACAAATGGTGTCTCCACAGTTGATGTTACACCTGTTTTCAAACAACTTACAGATAAGTCTAACTGGAAGAAAAACAACAACGTAAATCTAATTGTAAGACCTACAGGTGTAGCAAAACTTAATAGAGAACCATTTACGACAGTAAGCAGTGTCGATGAAATGTTAGCACTACCAACAGAATTTCCACCGAATCAGGATATACTTGAGTCAACGGCTAGAGTAGAAACAGGAAGCGACGTACCTCTTCTCGGAACAATACCAGTTCCAGATGACTATGTTGGCATTGGAGACAGGGTGGATATCAAGATAGCACAAGGCTCTGACATATGGATAGACCAGCCTTTTATTTTGACGGCAGCAAACCTAGTAGGTAATAGTACTGCTGTTACTGGCGTAGTGGTCACAAGAGACACTCCATACTTTGGGGTTTCTGTTCTTAGCGGCATCATTACTAAAAGAGAAGACGTTAATATTCCGATTGTGACTGAAGGAGACTATGTAATATTTACAGAAGAAGATGCTCCTTATGAAATAGGAGATAAAGGTTCTTACAACGGCAGCACATGGATCAGAGAACCTAGTATAAACTACATCGTTGATACAGCGGCTCGATCTCCTTCTAATTTCCGGTTGTTTGTCAACTTTACTCCTGTGCCACCAGATATTGTGCAAAATATAAGAGTTGAATCAGCATTTCGTTCATTAGATGTTTTCTGGGAACCACCTTTAGATGATGGAGGTTCTCCAGTAACGGCTTACAATGTACAATGGAAAGAAGACGGAACCAACGATTGGTTCAGTCTGGGCGATGTATACGATACGTATACCACTATACCCGGATTAACACCTCAAGTTTATTACTGGGTAAGAGTTAGAGCGGTGAACGCAGCAGGTGCAGGACCATACAATACAACTAACGTGCCATATGCACCTAACAATACAAACCCGGCTCCTATAGGTTCTTTGGACTTCAATAGTGCTAATCCAATTAGGGTTAGGATTAGAAGAGATTACAAGGCCAACTGGGACGCAGCAGACCCAGTTTTAGCCATTGGGGAGCCGGGATACGAATTAGATACTCACTTTCTTAAAGTGGGAGATGGACTTACTAGTTGGACAGGACTTGAGACCATCGAAGTTCCTGATAGTACAATTAATTTCCCAACACCCGCTGACACCATTTTGACTATACAGGACAATCCTGCTGGTGACCCTGTTTTTACTGTTAATCTAACTAACAATTCACCTTTGTCGTTAGTACAAGGTTCTGGGCTAACCCTCGACTTTGATTCTATAAAACAATCAGTTAAGTTTTCACTGTCTTCTACATTTGACCCAGTATTTAGCGGAACTATATCTAATCCCCAATCTACAGGGACTCCGGGTACTGTCAGTTATGATGATAAAAGGATATATCTTTGTGTAGAGCAAAACCAATGGAAGAGGATATTACAAGATATACCTTGGTTTGACTTTGTACCATTGGCAGTTTCAAATTTTGCTGGAGCCTATGACAGTGAAACAAAAATTCTATCTAGCGGAAACGTATTAAAAGTAGAGACTGACTCAGACCCTTATCCAGCACTTGCTGGAACCCCATTGGTAAATGATGGGTTTACTCAAAGAGGTGGTTTTAGAGGTGGGTATATACCACTAGACAAAGATGTTGAATATCCTATAGAATACAGAGGAGGAGAAAACACCTCTAATCCTCAACCTATAGGAACTGCACCTATTGCTGTAACTGTAAACGGTGTTACAATTAAATCTCCTTCGTATGCAGAAAGCATTGACATATTCCCACCGCCTCCTAATTTTACTTACAATTTAGTGTATTGGTCTTCGTATTTTGGAATGGATGACTGTAACGGCTTAGTTATGGAAGATAGACAATATATATATTATGGTTCTGCTTTTGTTTCTAACTGCTGGAATACTCCAAAGTTTTATGAAGCAAATACTTACTTTAATAATACTGACTATCAAGGAGACCATATGAGACATGGGGATGGTCATTCGAAAATTGTAGGCTTGGCTTTTGATGGATATCCTATTTATGGTCCGTTTGGATACACTGATCCTTTGGACTCTTCTTCTGCTATAAAGAGAATGGCTTCTTCTTATCGAACCAAACCACTAGATACTCATAGACCGCCAAACTATAAGTACACAGATGCATACGGAATAGAAGACATAGGCTATCCTCTGCTTGCAGGGGCTTTTGTTGAAGATTACGAGTATATCTCTTTGTTAGGAGATTTAGACTCATATAACGGTCGATACTGCAAGACCCCAGACTATCCAAACGGCACTTATGCGTACTTTTTGACATTTGCTGATGATGGTTTGCTTTATCCTGCATATCCTTACATAATAGGTTCTGGGACTAGAGAGCAACGTAGTGTATTATAATATATAGACATTTCACTTTTGAAAGGCAAAAATATGTTTGACCACCTTATCACACCAGCATTTAAGAATATTTACAAAGAAGCAATCGACACTCTTATCGTCAACAGCACCAATTCATTAACCGTACCTTGCAAGTTTATATATGACAGCGTAAAGCGTGAACCTTGTCCTAATTGCGTTTTTGACCCTATCCAACAAAGATCACTAAACAAATATAACGGTTCAGGCCCAGCACCTTTTCCTGACCAGAGCATATGTCCAGTATGTGCAGGTTA
>Ga0070750_10001745_pt1 | contig 12115 bp, 30 predicted proteins | sample VirMetDEL_Nov_24_FD_77013 | JGI IMG/M metagenome (GOLD analysis project Ga0070750, IMG submission 77013) | Aqueous microbial communities from the Delaware River and Bay under freshwater to marine salinity gradient to study organic matter... | ecosystem: Environmental > Aquatic > Marine >...
CCTTATCTTTTGTGATGTCAACAAGCGTCTCGCCTGCTGCCAGGCGGTCAACGATTTTCTCCATAATCACCGTATTTACACTTCGTTTACTCAAATCGATTTCCTTCAAAAAGCGCCCCCCATAAAGAGGGGCTAGTTATTGAGGCATACAAGATCACAGGCTAGGAACCTTGTATCGTATCATAAGCATAAACTAAGCGGCGATAGATTACAAATAATTATTTAGTTGACACGGCGTGTCACTTATATAAAATGAGGGCATAACAATAAAGAGGTATACAATGACAGATTATATCAAAACTAACTTTGGATTGTACGACGATAAGAACGATCCTATCTATGAGGGTTTTTATAATCCCTCTAATCCACGGTGGAACGGATGGCTTAATCCATACGTAACTAAGGAAGTCTTTGACAAGATAGTTGAGGACGTTGTGCCAAAGGTTTTCAATCCAGATTGGGATGATGAGGACTTTTGGATTGAGTTGAGGGATCAAAAGCCAAACAAAGACGGTCTTTACTTTGTTGGTATGGGTCTTTGTTGGATGAGTGAGGAGGATTGCTAAATGCCTAGAATGGATAAACTTAGTAACTACGCTACTACATGGTGGAACAAAGATAGTAGCGGCGGTGTAACATATCACCAAACACAAATTGTTGCATGGAATGACAACAAGGTTACGCTTAACACTGATGGATGGGAAACCGTCACAACTAAGCGCAAAATGAATCAAGCCTCTAATCAATTCGCATTGCGTTTTGATGTATGGCAAGAGAACTTTGAATGGTTCGTAAATCTACCAAATGGTGAGGTTGTTAAATATTATGACGGTATCACCTTTGAAATCTTTGGTGGTGGTGTCGTACAATGACAATTTCAGAACTAATCACAATCATCAAGAACATCAAACTTAGCGATGTAGCCTCATGCGCTCTAATCTTTGGATTAGTTGCGGCATGGATTTTTTTAACACCTTAACGGAGGAACTGAAATGAAACTAGAATTAAAAGCAATAAAATACTGTGACTTTGCAAGTCAAGAAACTTACTGTTTTGAGGGTGTCATTTATCTTGACGGTAAACCCTTTGCTCATGTTGACAATGACGGACATGGGGGAGCTGATCGCGTTCATACTCATCAAAAGTTTAACGGTGATTGGATGGACAAGTTCAGAGAGGTTGAAGCTTATTTCAAATCATTGCCTAAAACGGATGTTGGTGTTTATGATTGGGCGTCTGAGGGATTTGAGCAAACTCTAGAAAGTTGGTGTCATGCTCAAGTCTGTGAGTACCTAACCAAGAAAGACCTCAAAAGGCTTTTGAAGCGTTGTGTTGTGGCTCAGATCAAAGAGAATGACGAGCTTAGGGTTGCCCAATGGAATAAACCAAAAGATAAACCTGATTGGCTTTTGAAAGAGTTTATCAAGAACAAATACACTGACGTTACAATCTTAAATGATATTACTGAAAATCAAGCTTTAGAAATTTATCAAACAGTTTGATTGTATCAGATAGCACCGTTTCGGCGGTGCGTTCTCATGCAATCGCATGACTTGAGGTATACAAAGGAGAATAACAAATGCCTAACAGAATGATTGAATTAAACTTGCCATTGGGTCACAACTACATTGTCCTAAAAAATGGGGCGGCGGCTCAGTTAAACGGAATGGACGTTAATGTTCTACAAGTAGCGTTAGATCACATGATTGAGCATCTAGAGGACATACAGAAAGAAGCTGAGATGATGAGCACAGACATGATAGAAAGCGCTGAGTTCATAAAGGAGCTTTTAGGATGACCACGTTAACAAAGTCTCGTAAAAACTATACATGCTACCAATGTAAAACATCTATTAAGAAGGGAGATAAGTACCGTAAATCTAACAAATCAATAGGAAGTCCTGACAAGTGGACTACAGAAAACGGAGCGTTTGTTCAGCATGGTTTTAGATATACCGTTAAATTGTGCGAAAATTGCGCTTAAATAGCTAACCTCTGAGAGCCACAGAGAAGCCCCAGAAATGGGGCTTTTTATTTTTACCTACCCTTGCCTATCTAAACTTAGCTCAAGCCATTTCTCAAGCTTGTCCGCGAGTGCTACGCGCTGCATAGGGTCTGACATAGTGAACTCTTGAGACACTTCTATAAAATTTTCTGTGGATAGCATGGGTCTTAGTCTACGTAGGATTTTTTCGATACGCCACGCCAGAGGATCGCTTTTCCGTTTTGCCTTGCCAAGTTTGTACCGGGGTTGCATCCTGGTCAACGTTTGCTCAAGTGCCGCCTTAGTCAACGTAGGCGAAATCAAATCACTCGGCTGCTGTATTACAGTGTCTGTGATTACACTGTCTGTATGTATTACAGTGCTATTACTATGTATATTATTAGTAGTTTCAGTGTATACACTGTGATTAGCACTGTAATCACTTACACTGTAATCACTATCTCGGTCTGTAGACCTCGCGTTAGCGTACTTACGTATTGGCATTTGTCAACCCCCTATTTTCAGAGCAGGTCAACGTAGGATTTTGAGCACGTTTCTGGATGTAATAATCACTGATCTTTTCCCAACATTCTGGCTTGTCTGCCGGATCACAAATCAAATCCCCAGTGGCCAGAATTATCCAGCCACCTCGATTAACATCATGCTTTCTGTTACATGCTTTGCAAACTAACTTGTTCATCCTGTGCACTCCCCATCGTCTGCCTGGCAAAGAAACGCCTCGTTGTCAAAGATCCAATCTCCTTGCTTGTCTACGAAGTCTCCAAGTTCTTTGTAAGTGCGGCTATCGTTAAATGTATTTGCGGTCTTTTTTTCCCATGCTGCCCACCATTCCATACGGTCTGGATGTTCTCTCCACATAGCAGCCAACGTAGCTTCAGACTTTAGAAAACATCCATCACAGTTTCCAGAGCCAGGTGTAATCTTTAAATCAAAAGATTTGTCTTTCCAAAAATCCATAACATCGCGTTGAGAAACACCAGCATGAACTAATGGAAAAAGGTTTTCAGTTCTTTTGTCTTTACTAGCTTTGACACGTCTAGCTTCATCGGCCCTTATGCCAATGATGTTAGCCCACTGCTTCCAACCAATAGATAGCAAATACCTACGCATTGTCTTTACTTTAAGCTCCTGAGTACAGCCCCGGCGAAAAACATTTGGTAGCATATTAAAAGATAAATACTTATCAAACGGCTCTCCGTTTCGAGACGCATCCGACCAAACAACACGCTTGAATGATGCTGTGCCATTCTTTCTTTTCTCATGCGGCGCACGATCATACTCTAACCAAACGATGGGAACATTCCAATGAACCTCCAAGTCGCGTACAAAATCTAAAGTACCATCCATTTCTCGCCCGGTATTTGCAAACAATACCTCGCAGTTAGATGGCAAATCACCGTCATACCTACATAAGATTTCATAAAGCATGAAGGCGCTGGTGCGCCCTCCGCTTACACTTATCAATGTGTTACCTTCTGGTAGTTTGTATGGATCTTTATTCACCATCTACAACAGTGAAACCACTGCCTCCACACTCCTCACAACAGCGCCTCTCTTCTTTGAGAAAGCCACCATTGTAATAGTCTACGTAGGGTACTTCTGCCAAGTAAAAACCATCGCCACCACAATACTTGCAATCCTCAGTTTGAACCTCATACTTTGTACCGTTTGATAGCTGATAAACTACAGTCATTTCGCCCTCCACAATATACATGACTTACCCCATTTAGTCTTACCACGCTCACCACTGTCAATCACCTTGTCCTCGTTCTGTAGCTCCGATAAACGTGGCTGTACGGAGCCGTAGGGAAGATTAAGAAAGTCTGCTATATCTTCCGTTGACATTGTGACTGATGTTTTCGCAAGCAACTGATACACTCGATCACGTATCGTTAACTTTCCTTTGAAGTTACTGTTAGCAGCTTCTTTGCTTGTGTCGGTTCTTTGATAACCTACGCCTGTTTCTGTGTATGGCATTTATTCCTCCGTTGTTTTTTTCCAGCCAATCCATTCTAAGAATGTTTCATAAGTTTCTATCGGTAGCACAACCAACGTGCGCTCCCGGTCTTTACGGACAAATAGCATATCGCTACCGTCCTGATCCAAAGCATCATACAAATCCTGGTATGCTCTGGCTCTTCGCTTGCACTCAGCAAGCAAAGCCTGTTGTGGGCCGATCTTCAAATCACCCGAATAATTCCCTTTGACGGCTCCTGACAACGGAATACGCTCCGCATCAACGCCCCAAGATTTGTGTAGGTTTACTATCTCGCGCTCAAAATTTGCGCCCTTATCTCTACTCGCTTTACCGCCCATCTTGTTCCTCTATCTGCTTTATTGTCTGCCCAATCCTCATTGCTATCTGAGGTACGATTGCGTTGCCTAATCCTTTAAGTCGGTGTATCCTATCTCGTACCCCATGAGCCACTCTACCCACGCTGGGTTCAGACTTCCAATATTCTCTGGCTCTGACCTCTTCGCCACTACTCCCAACTGAGTGTTCTGCCTCTCGCTCCGATACAAGTTCATGTTCTCTCCACTGTCCTTGTAGTCTCTCGCTGTCGGTGTGGGCCACATCTTCACTTGATCCGCTAGGTTCGCTCCGAACACTAAGTCGCTGCTCTTGCTTATCCTTTGCCCCTTCTCGTTCAACGTCCGACCACTTGTTACATCGCTCGTTCTCGGTGTTGCCCACATTTCTACAGATGATCCAGAGTCTGTCTCTTCTGTGAGGTGCGTCAACGGCACAAGCTGGAACAACGAACGGCCTTGCGGCGTAGCTTTCCCCTTCCAAGTCAGATAACACTTGGTCGAGACCCATTGAGACGTGCCCATAAACATTCTCGAAAACGCACCAAGAGGGTCGCTTTCTTTGAACAATGGAAAATATGTACGGCCAGATATGTCGGTCATCTTCACTGCCTCTTCGCTGCCCGGCTTGTGAAAATGGTTGGCATGGGTATCCGGCTGTGAGGATGTCGCAGTCTGGAACAAGTCCATCTGGGTCATTTGCTAACTCCTTTACATCTGTAGCAATTGGAACGTCAGGCCAATGCTTTGACAGGATCTGTCTACTCCAAGGCTCTATATCACAAAACATAATAGGCTTACTCAAATTAGCCCACTGAAACCCTAAAGCAAAACCTCCGATACCCGAACATAAATCAACATGACGTAGTAAATTCATCTGTAAAAATCATTGGGCGTAACTTGCCCCATCGTTGCATCTTGTATTAAATTCATATACTTAGCAGATGGTATCTTGTAATCTTTGTGGTCGATAGGCAAACACCAACGCCGCACAACGGTAGCATGTGGAGCACCTACTTTCTCAGCAAGCTGCTTCAATGTCATCTTTGCGTTTTTCCGATATTCTTCTAATTTCATCTATAAAACCCCTTGACTATATTTGACATATCGTGCATCTTTGTCACTAAATGTCAAGAGGTATAACAAATGGGCATACGAAAAACAGACTGGGCTGATAGGTTCAATTACAAGTGGCACAGCAATCCAAGCACACCTGATGCCTGGACATTCTTCGACAAATCAGTGCTGCGCCCAATGCGTGATAAAGCGTGGGCAATACTACGTGGTGACATAGAAGGCGATCAGGGTTGGGCAAGGAAAGTATTGTACGATAGTGCCTACTACAAAGACCCACAAGGACACACCCAATACAGCGACAACACAAACATGGTCAGTGGTAGAGCCGTGCAAGTCTATACAGATATGTTGCTTGTGGAAGATGCAGACGTAACAGAAGCCTACGGTGAAGCAATCAATATGCTACACGGATACGAGCCACCCTATTGGCACGACATGGATGTAGATAAGGCTGTGTTAGCTCATAGAGAAAACATTTGCTATGACGCTGAAGGTAAGAAATCCAAAGAACCTACAATGGCTGAGTTTTCTTTGGTCTGTGAAAACGCGGCAAGTGGCATACGTGAGGCAATGTCAGGGGCTAATCGTATTGTCGGAGAGATAGATTTATTTGGTAACATACCGCATTGTGAACTACCGTACTTTGGTAAACCAGATTACGGAGAGGGGCGTGTTGAGCTAAAGACACAGTGGGATCAGCAAGCACATACAGATAGCCCACGAGCAAACTCATTGCCAAAGAAAATCAAAGCACCGCATATGACACAGCTTGCCGGGTATTGGCATTTGTCAAAGATAGTGCCTAAGATTGTCTATGCTAATCGGTTAGGCTACGTAGTCTTAGAGCCTACAGAACAAGAGTTAGAACATGCGTTGCACGATATATCGGTTGCTTGCAGACGTAGAGAAAAATTAATGAAAGTTGCAGATGATGTAGTTGATCTGCTTAATTTAACTGATCCGCATTTTGCAGACAGTTTTGTGTGGCGTGATTTAGCGCCTGAGTTTTTTATGATGGCGAAAGGATTGTTTGGTAAAAGATGACAGATTTAATTAAAGCAATGGCTGAGGTCAATGACCTCAACCGAACGCACGGTGTTACGCAACGTGGCGGTAAGAAGTACACAGAAGTATTTGTACGTGTTGAAGCTTTCCGAAAAGCTTTTGGTACTGATATGGGCATTGAAACAAATATCGTTGATGACAATGGACAACGTGTTATAGTGCAAGCCTTCATTAAGAACAAAGACGGAATGATAATTGGTAGTGGGTACGCTGAAGAAATAAGAGGATCTTCAAACGTAAACAAAACAAGCGCCATAGAGAACTGTGAAACCTCAGCGATAGGTAGAGCCTTAGCATCCATTGGGCTACACGGTGGTAGCTATGCTTCAGCCAATGAGCTTGTTGCAGCCAAGAGAAAAGAACAAGCGATAGATGAAACGCAAGTACAAACAAACGGTATGCCACAGAACCAAGGTGAGTGGGTGGCATGGTGCAAAGACCTCACCGAACAATATCAGGCGGCAAAGTCCAAACGAGAGCTTGCCGACGTTGATAGAAAGACTGATGATGCTTGGTTAGACGAGCTTAAAAATCAGTATCCACAATTATTTCAAAGGCTAGTGCAAAGATTAACAGAAAAGGAGAATAGCTTTGAGCAATAGACCAACACTAGGAGTAAAGTCACTTACGATAGATGGCTTTATGAACAACGGACAGGCTGTAGAAATGAGAGCTTCAGCATGGATTAACGTGCCCAAGGACAAACGCTATGACCAAGCTACGCTTGCTGTAGCTGAGAAGGTAAAGAAAGCAATGATAGATCATGGCATATCTGTGAGTGTACAACTGCAACATCGAAACGGAGATGATCCAAAAATGTGGCCTAAAGTTGCAAGCTTCCCTTTGTTTCCAAATAAACCAATGGAAGAGCAACAGACACAGCAACAACAACAAACAACTCAGCCTCCTTTGGGAGAGGATGAAATTCCATTTTAGCCATGAAACCATACCCAGCTTTAAAAACTCGTTACTACTACGAGACAAAAGAACTTCTTGAGCAGTACAAAGAATTTACTATAAAAACTGCTGCTGAAAAGTTAGGCATAGATCCGTCAAACCTACGCACACTTGCGTATAGGATGGGTGTGGAGTTTCATCGGGCAAACGGTACAGGCAAGACAACAATAGACACTGTAGAACGTAAGCGTAATATAACGCTGCCTATGGAGCCTTGGAAATAGTCGTGGGGCAGACGGAGGTTCTGCCCCAGACACAACAATAAATTAACTGTGAGGTATACACAATGATAAAAACGTATTTTACATTTTTGATGATAAGTTACTTTGTCCAAGGTGAAGAGCTAAAGACAAGCATACTACTACCAAGCTTTGATGATTGCTCATACAGCTTAGAACATATGTCAGATATACTTGAGCCTTACGACAGTGACGTATCTTTATATTGCAAAGGCACTAACGTAGTTTCCAAAGATTACGTAAAGCCTATGCCAAGACCATAGCCTACTTTTTATTCATCATAGACTTTGGTTTTTTATGCGACAAAACCTGACTGCTTTTTGTATGCTTTGCTCCAGTATGCAAAGAGCCGTCAGGCATCTTATGTGTAGCCCCGGTGTACTCTTTGCCATTGGGCAAGTAATGTTTAGCTGCCTTTGCCATAGCCGCCATTCATCATAGACTTTTTAGGTTTACGTTTTTTTCCGTACATTTCCAGTTTCTCCTGCTTGTTTACTTCCCTTTGGTCCGGCAACCTTAGTCAACGTACCATATACATACTTGTCTTTCTCTTTACCAGTAAGACCTTTTTTCTTTGCCTGGTTCATCAGGCTACGTTCTAATCTTTCAGACATTAAATTTTCCTAACCAGTCTCTGAAGCTTTCCATTTAGTTTTGTTTGCCCAATATGCAGCAGAGCTTGGACCTTTAGCAATGTTCTGTGCATGACGAGATTTAAAAGCCTCCCTTTGTTTAGCGCTTTTGTTTGTCTCCACACCTTCTTGTCCAAACTTAATATGTCTATACTTAGTTTGACCACCCTCTTTGATACGAGCCAAGACATGATGACTTTTATCTGTACTATCATTCAATCTCTGTGGCTGATTTACCTCTCGCAGTCCGTAGCGATTAAGCAATGATTTAACATCCGTCTTAGCCATACCTAACTCCGATACTTTCTTGTCTTTTCTCTAATCTTCTTTGGCTGTGGCACAGTCTGACCAGTGCCACCACCAGCACGTTTAGCTCGTGTGGTTGCAGCATACTCTTCTGGTGTCAAAGCCTTGATTGCTTTTTCTGGCAAGTAACGCTCACCAGTTTCGCTAGACTTCTTACCAGACTTAGTACGCCAGTTTTGCTTTCCCCAATTCATCAGAGATCGTTGTGGAGCTTTCACGATTTATATCCTCCACCAGCAGCTTTGTATCTTTTTGCAAGGAGTTGTGCTTTACGAGCCGACCACTTTCCGGCGGCTGTTCCTTGCACATTGCTATTGAGTATTGATCGAAACTGACGCTCACGCATCTCAGGCTTTGTGTAAGTCTTAGCTTTGTTGACCGTGCTCTTACTCATTTAACCACCCATATATTTTATGTGTTTCTTTCTGTCGATGTTTTAACCCATTATAACCACCATTTACTCTTTTTGTAATGGTCTTAATAACGTCATCGTTTACACCTTCATCACATATTTCCCACAGTTTGTTTCTGTGAAAAAACCAAATGGCACTCTCCATTGGATAGTCAGATGCTAAGAGATCTGGATCTTTCATAATCTCTGGCAAATCCATGTCGGCTGCAAACTGCGAGTAGTTATCTTTCCCGGTGCACTGAAGGAAGCCACGCCCTCGCCACAGATAGCCTTGTCCCTCATTCCCCATCCTTTGACCATACACTCGATCAGCAAGAGCTTGTGGATTTCTAGCGCACATTTCTGCTTCCGCTTCCGTCTTAAAATATTTACCGAATACTTTAAGAATAGCGTCTTTAGAATAGTTTAGGTTTTCTTCTGTATACTTAAACGTACCACTTTCATGTACTAATTGCCCTAAAAAGTGAGCGCCACGTTCTGCATTAAGTGCATAATGATGGCATATTTTCCTTGCGGTGTTTGGGCCAAAAGCACCATCAGGCATAGCCCCGATCTTTGCTTGAAGGGTTTTCAATGCTTTACTCATTTACAACCTCCTTCGTACCACACAATCTTTCGTACACCATGTCACTGCTATAAGCTTCTGCCCATTTGTTTTCCGTGAAAGTACAAAAAGCCCACAGATCATTTACGTCCTGATCTATCAAACGGATAAGTTCATCTTGCGCCGAAACAGTTTGTTTCAAGTGTTCTATGTCATGTACAATAGAACTAATATACCATACTAAACCAACTAACTGCACAGCCATTGCAAAAACGAGAGCTACAGGTATTTTTAAATCAGTCATTATTTCTTACCTAAGAATTGTTTAAATCCACGCAAACCAAATGATGCTGATATTGCGGTTAAAAGTGCGTACATATACCAATCTGGGGCCATAGAGAGTTGTTCAAAACCATGATGCACTACACCCTCTAAACCAGGAATAAAACATAAAATCATAGGAATACTTAGGACAATTACAAAAAATTCGTCCTTCCATGACCCAGCAGAGTTTTCTGCCATGATCCGTTCCCAATCAGCAACAGAGGTTTCTTTGCTTAGAAGTATCTTTGCCTTTGCTTCTGCCTCTGTAAGTTTAAGTTTAGCTTCCGCAGCTTGCTTTGTAGTCTTTGCGTCCAGCCAACTACCAGCTAATTGAGCTATTGGTCCAATTACGCTTTGTAACATCAATCTCCCTCCATTTGTATGCTTGCTTTCTTCGGCTCCGCTTTTGCAGCATACGCATTAAATCCCATAAACGCAGCAACCACACCTGATGCAGCAATCACGTATACACTTGCTATATCTGTGATAAGACTTGCCGCTTTGTCAAAGCCAAGAACAGAAGCTAAGAGAATAATAAACGGATATATCAACATCCCGGCAAGAGCAAACCCGGTGAACCTACGCTCCGCGTTGCGCTTCAAGTCTCTGTCGATCATCTCAAGTCTGCGATCTTCCAAAGCCAGTTTATTCCACTCAGCTTTTTCAATAACGCCGTTACCGTTTATGTCTGCTTTCTCAAACTCTGTCATTTCAGCGACCTCGCGTGTTTTATCGCTACCCTTTTATCGCGTGTAATTATAACAACTTTTCCATATTTGTCATACACAATATATTTGTTGCGCCATTCCTTTAGTATCACCGTTCAATTTTTATACACACCACTTTAGAATTATTGTTTGTTACCAACACCTTGGCTTCTTTTTGAGCAACTTTACAAGCCTCTTCACTTGAATAACTGCCTACATGGTAGTGATCAAAATTACCGCTAATTACTTGCAACCAAAGCAACACCCACATCACCAGCGCCCTTGCCATTTGCCAAGAGCGTAAAAGCCAAGAAACAATATCCCACCACTGACAACAAAAATTACAGCACCAATCGCAAAGTTAATCGCTGCATCTATACGCTCTTGCTTTTTGTATAGTTCCTGTTTTCTTTTTCTACGCATCTGCGCCTCAATCTGTAGAACCTCTTTCCAGGCACTCGGCCCGTAATTAAAAGAAATATGATCCTTAATTTCTTGGCGCATTTGCTCCATCTTCTTTTTATTAGCAAAGATTTCTAATGCAGTTTCTTCATCACTACCTTTGAACGTCTGTTTCCACCAGGGTGGGTTCTTTTCTCGTTCTTCTAGATTAGTAAAGTCAGAGAAAGCTTTGCCCCATTGCGACAAAGTTCCAGACATTTCTTGGAGATCCTTCCCGGTTGAGATGGCAGCGCGAAGTGTTTTATAAGCGCCTGTGGCGAGCGCGACACAGCTAACCGGGTCCATTTGCCTAACTCAGAAATGTCATGCGTAATAGCAACAACAAACTAGCGCCACTAATACCAATCATAATAGCTTCTAGTCTTTTGATACGGTTGTAAAGGTCTTTGAATTGTATTTTCATCTCGGTCTTTATCTCCGCAACTTGTATCTGCAATTCATCTATTCGCTCATGTGCTGATGCTACTGTTCGTTTATCCATGTTCTATCCTCACGGTGCTACAGGCCAATCATCATCTGCTATGTTAGGCCACGCATCTAAATCAGACATATCTCTTAGCTCTTGCCGATAGGTTGCCCATTGTGTCTTAACATCGTTAGCCAACGGACTGTCATTCATTTGCGTCCAATCAGTATCAGCTAGAAGTTTGTTACGTGTAACTCTGTGTCCTTCGGCTGTAGCTGCATCAAGCGTTGCCTGATATGCAGCTTCGTGCTCTGCTTTGGTAGTCGTAACGCCATCCTCAGTCGTATCAGCAAACATATCCCTTGCGACATACTTCTCAACCCAGTTGCCGTTTGCATCTTGCTCAACACCATCACGCACACTTATCTGGTAATCACCAGTTGTAGCCGCAGGGCTTGCGAGTACTGGGTCTAGGTTCATTGCGTCTAAGGTTGCTGCTTTCCACACTCTAGGCAATGACATATGAGCAAAGTCTGCCCTCCATTGCCCTTGCGTTTTAACTTCGCCTGTTGTTCTTTCACGATATTCTGACATTAGTTGATACTCCTTTCGTCAGTTGATTATGCGATTGCATAGAAGATGTATGACTTGCCATTTGAATTAACCATTC
>Ga0070750_10001748_pt1 | contig 12109 bp, 4 predicted proteins | sample VirMetDEL_Nov_24_FD_77013 | JGI IMG/M metagenome (GOLD analysis project Ga0070750, IMG submission 77013) | Aqueous microbial communities from the Delaware River and Bay under freshwater to marine salinity gradient to study organic matter... | ecosystem: Environmental > Aquatic > Marine > Coastal...
GATGTCGCTTGTGACATCTGTAACAGGACCAAATACGTATGCCTTAGCAGTAAAGTTTAGTGTATAAACAAGTGCCCTTCTTGTATCAAAATTACCTTCATAATCATCATCCATTGTGATGGAATCCAACTGAACAGGAATATCTCTCTTTTCTTTTTGATCTCCTAAAAAGTTTACTGGTAGACTATAAGTAGGTTGAAAATAAGGAAGAATTTGTTCAACAATTTGAAGAGCATCTTCATTCAATTTTGCCATAATTGACAACTGAAATCCCATGTTATATGGGACAGGGAGATAACTCCTTTTTAACTCCTGACCATCAGGTGTTTGATTGATAAAGTAAGTTGTTTGAGTTGATTTGCGTGAGGCGTCATATCTTAAATCAGTGAATTCAAATGACATTCTTGGAAGAGTCATTTGAACAGGACGATTTAGATCAGCTTCCTGCTGCATTCTTGCAAGAAACTTCTGTGTTGGTCCATATGCCAAAGGCACTTTGATAACACTCTCTACCTCACCAGCTGAGTTCTTATGTTTGATTTCAATACCATTGAACAAAGAACCAAATGATACAATTATTGATCGAAAGACCTCGTTATAAAAATACTCAAACATGATTGAACTTCAGTTATAACATTATTTATCAGGGCATTCCAAAAGGATTAACTTCACTAAAGTCAATAATTGAATCTGCTGCAGTTTCAATGTTATCATTATCTGCATAAGGTGTAACTAAATCATCTTTGTTTTGGAAACTCATTGCATACTTGGCTCCAGATTCAGATCCAACAATCACTTCACCTGGTGTAAATGTTCCATCAACAATGGAAATTTCAAGTAAGTTGGTTGTTGAATCCCACTCCTTCACTCTTGCAGTAACACCAGATGTTTGACTAGTAATTATTTCATTGAAGATGTAAGTTCCAACTCCAACTCCTGTTGTAATTCCTGTTGGTCCATCAATAATAATTTGTGGAACATTAGTGTAACCATAACCACCATAAGAAACATAAACAGCAGTAACAACACCAGCCGTGTTGATAGCTGAGTAAGCCCTCGCTACACTTCCAAATGATCCATCATTATCATATGAGTATTCATTAGAATCAAATGTCTCATGAGTATCATCAAAAGTAAAGGTTTGGAAACTCACATTTGGTGCAGTTGTGTATCCAGAACCACCATCTGTAACAGTGATGTATTGAATTGTTCCAGTCGCAATTCCTGCAGTTGCAGCGGCACCAACTCCTCCTCCACCTTGAATGGTTATCCAAGGTGCTTCAGTGTAACCACAACCCGCATTGATGAGATTGATGTGTGCAATCTTACCACCATATTGACCATTACAATTGGTGTAAATGTTGGTAATAGATGCCACACCAACAGCAGTTACACCACCTGCAGGAGCAGAAGAGAATCCAATAACTGGTTGTTTCTCATAAGAACCACCCATGTTTTTGATGGTGATTCTGTTAACTCCACCAGTTGCACAAACAGCAGCTGTTGCAGTTGCCGTTCTTCCAGCACCAATCATTGTGAGTGTTTGGATGTAACCAATCTGTTGAATCTCTTCATCGATTTCGGCTACATCTGTATCAATAACCTCATCCTCATAACGGAAGAGTTCACATGTAAGTTTATAAACGTAGTTCTTCTTTAACTGATAAAATGGTTGTTCGTGTTCAACAAACTTGATTTCAAATAAACGTTCACCAAGAGGGAAGTAAATCAAATCACCTTCTTTGGGACGATCTGAAAGTTCAATGTCTGGAAGATTTTCAATCAGTGGAGCAATGTAATTCTCATATCTTTCTCTTGATATGATGAGAATTAAATCATCCTTATCTTGGATACCAAACTTTGAGAGAATAGTTCCTTCACCAGTATAACCATCATAATTATCAACATATGCCTCCAGTGGATAAGCATCTTTGAATTCAGATTGAATAACTTCACGTATTACAGTGTTAGTTGTGACATATCTTCGAGGCATATAATATGTCTCAACACCATACATCCTCAACTGTTCGTTGACGAGTGATTGGATTAATCCTTGTTCTGTTTTAGTACCGTTGAGAAAGAATGGATTTAACATTTAACCACCTCAACCAATTAAGTCCATTGGTGGCAATTCATAAGTGGAAGACATTCTCTCCCTAATAATTTCTAATTCTTTTTCTGCATCATCATATAATTGTCTTCCATTGAATTCAATTCCACCTGGAAGTTTAACTCCTTGGAACTTAATGAGGTTTTGTCCCCATTGTCTCTTAATCAATGATGTAAGATAAGGTTTGATGAATGAGTCATTCCAGATTCTTGTATAATCTGTACCATTCATTGCTCTCCAACAATCTAGAATAATAAAGTCACCTGCATTCACTTGATTCCAATCAACATCAATATAAAGGCGATCAGAACGTTGATTGAATCTAATTTGTTTATGAGTGTTCAACAAGAAGTTCATTGTTTCAAGGTATGACATTGCCATTGAATATGACAAGAGGTCAGTCTGTCCCCAATAGTAAATGTCATTGAGGAACAATTGATATTTGAAACTGAACATGTTAGTCATGCTCCCCTGTGCATTATCATATTGAAAGATTTTATTTACACCAATGATGTCTGCTGGAACTTGTAGATAATTACTATTTTCATAGTAAGTAAATGTTGTTGCAGTTCCTACAATTGTTGTAGTTGCAGAAGTGGAAGCAATTCCTGTTGTTCCTGAACCATTTGATGGTGCACCAAGAGGTCTTGCTAACCCGCGATCAATGTCATCCTGAGTTAGTTGATATTTTAAGTAAGACTGTTGAACACCATCAAAGTGTCTTTCATTGAAGTATTGAATTGCATCATCAACTAAGTCCTCAATTTGCTCATCAGCAACATTAATTTCAAGGACAGGAGCTCCAAGTTTCCTCAAACAATAATCAATGAGTTCTTGTCTAGTAGAGGGTTGAGCCATCTATACACACTCTTTATTGTATTTATCAGTTGGTTTTGTCTTCAATAAATTTCAAGAGTAAAGACTTAATGTCACTAATGTCAGTCTTTAACTCTTCAACATTATTCTCAAGATTTTTAATTTTTTCCTTTTCATTGGCCAATCTTTCACGATTGGCCATATAGGATTCATAACCACTTTTATCTTTATTGATAATAGCACCTGTTGTATTATCACGAAGGAGACCTTCGTGATTCTTTACACTTACAAATCTATTTTTCATATCAAGCAAGGGCAGTAACTCTAAGGTTCTTAACCTGTGGAACAAACGCTTGGTTTGTTGTGGTCAAGATTAATTTAACTCTAAAGGAATTAAATGATGGCAACTTATTGATTGTAAACTTATACTCACTAAATTGAGCAGGTGTTGGCATTTGAAGGAATGTATCTGTTTTAGGTACATTCAAATCTGGTGTTCCATCATTGAGTGAAGGATCAACTGGTATACCAGGACGATTCACATTGTCTTGATTTGCAAATCCAGGGAATGGAGTGAAGATTGTTTCATTTGCCTGAGTGTTTTGGTCAAAGGAATAGAATGCTCTAATGTCTGCATCTTCATTCAGATAAGCATCACAGATAACTTGAATTGAAGTTGCAGGGTTCTCAAGAATAATTTCCTTAGTCACATAGAAACACCTGTTGGGATCTTCAGCAGTAGTATTGACTCTGAAGTCTTCAGTGTAGTTGGTAACTGGTTGATTGATTCTGTTTGATGTAAAGACAACTGCAGTCTGATCCAAGTCAATTGCAGGAGTGATTCTATTGTCAGATGAATTCAGAACCATATTGACAGTGAATGACTTATTACCTGGAAGTTCATCCAGATATGCATCTTCATTTACTTTAGAAGCAACAATTCTTGGTGAATCAAAATAGTTATTTTGATTGAGTGTTACTGCCTGGAAACCTTTGTCTTGGAATGATGGTTCAGAGCCAGAAACACTTGTTCCAGATGTTGTTCTCACAGATGCTTCAATTGTTGTTCCAGATGGTTCAATAGTATTGAAGTTAGGAACAATTTGTTCAAATGGAACATTGTAGGTTGACTTACCTCTATGACCACCACCAGTCAATGATGATGCAAAGAACAGTTTTGGAAGTGAACCAGTTCCTGTTCTGTCAGTTCCATTCTCACTCATATCAATCTTAACAGGGAATGTGTCCAGTGTGATTGATTCAGAATTAGTGACCTCATTCAATTGATGAGTTCTATTAATTCTTCTAAGTGAAACACCATTCATCTCATACTTATGAACAACAAAGTTCTGTAAGTGTGAACTAATAACAGTGTTATCTACACCTCTTGTGACACCTGTCAACTGAGTAGAAGTTGTTCCTGTGTATGAAATAATTTCATCACCAATTTTGACATAACCTGGATTTGTTAGACCAACTCCAACTCCCTCAAATGATGTGTAACCTGTAGAATTATAAACAGGAATTGAACCAGTTGCAGTGTTAGAATAATCAGCAGAAAGTTGAGTGGTTGCAACCTCTCCGCGGAGACCTTTCAGTGTTACCTGGTTTCCAAGATTGTGCATTCCATGGTTTCTCATGAAGACAGTCATGTGTTGACCATCACTATCAACTCTAATGGTTTGAGGAGAAACAGAACCACCAACAGAATAATTCAGAGCAGTTGTGAGTCCAACACTATTGGTGTAAGTTAATGTGTCAGAACTGTTGGTTGAGAATTCACCCTGAACATCAGAGATAAAGAGTTCATTATTTCCATAAAGTGTTGAAACAGAAAGTCTTGCACCAACACCAACACCAGCACCAATTGTGATAGGTGAAAGAATGTCACCAACTTTATAACCATTTCCACCATCTCTAATAGTTGCACCAATTGCAATTCCATTTGAAATGGTAATGTCTGCAGTTGCATTTAAACCAGTCCCTGTGACACTTGTGAGTGCAACACCAGTGAAGGTGTAATAGGAAGATGAAGGTGTGTAACCAACACCAGCGTTAATGATTCCAAGATCAGAATAAGCAGAACCACCATAACCAATAAAATTACCAGTTGCATTGGTGTTAAGTTGAATCACAGTGTTACCATCAACCAGTCCTGCGTCTTGAACTGTAGTTCCAAGACCAACCTTGATGTTTCTTGATGGCATTGTGATTGGATCCTTCTTCATCAACTCCAAACTGGATGGGAGATTTGGATTGAAGAATTGAACAGATCCCTGAGGAGAGAAATTAGCTCTATAGAGTTCAAACTTCAGATCCTCATACTGTGATGGAGTCCAAGTAGATGCGTTTTGTGACTTGAAGAGTGAACCAAGAAGTGTCTGAGAAGAAACAATGACTTGTCCAGACTCTTGTGCAAGAGTAGTAACATCTGGTTCACCCAATCTTGAAATCCAGACAGAATATTCAGTATTACTTGATCCAATAATAAGAGCGTATTCTCTTTGACCTTCCAGATAAACTGGTGCATCAAACTTAACATTTGTTGCTACAGTTGCATCAGGTGATGTGGTAATTGTTCTTGGATCAATATTAATATTAGAGAATGCCAGAATCTTATTATTAGGTGTTCCAAGTTCAACTTCTCTGATCTGAACAAAAACTGGAGTTCTGTCAATCTGTGGAACTTCAAAGAAGAAGATGTCAACTGATGTTAAGAAAATACCAGTTGGATCATCAACAAAGAAGGATTGTGCAAGAGGGTCAGTGTAACCACCAGTCAGTTCTGTACCACCACCTGTTTCAAATGATGTAGATGCAGTGTCAGATCCACTGATTGTTCTGTTCTCAACAAAACTATCATCAACAACAACTTCTGCATTTCTAAGTGAAAGTGTAACTTCCTGGTGGAAGTCCATGTCACCTTGTGAATAGAAGATTTCTTCTGCTGATGTTGAGAATGTTCCTTCAATTCTACTATCAGTTTCACTACTGGTGAGTCTGAATTTATTTTGACCAGTTTCAAATGTTGGGTTTTCTGGATTACCAGATGGAGGAACAAGATAATTACAAATCAAAGTTCCAACTGCATCAGTTACTAATCTGACATTAGTAATTGTGGCCTGTGCTCCAGAATCTTCACCAACCAGAATCATTCCTGGTGCAATCCAACCAGCATATTGAGGTGATTCTTCAGAAGCAAGACTAAATGTATCAATATTGATTAGAGTTGAAGTTTCAGAATAAACTGGAGGAATGACAATGTCTCTATTATAAGGACTATTATCAAATACATCTGTAGGTGCATTATAAGGACCAAACTTGTGATTTGGATTTGAAACTCTGAATGTAATGTTGGCAGAAGTGGATTCCACTTCATCTTCAGCTTCCTGATCACCTGGAAGTGAGCCAGTTACTGTTTCACCAACCTGGAATGTTCCAGATGTCATTTCAATTTCAACCAATTTGCTGAACACAAAATTGTTGACATCAACATTGTCAAAGAAAGAATAAACCTGGGTAAAAGGTTTCATTCTTTGTGCTGTGATCTCAATGTTTCTAGATCTCATGAAGTTAATAACTTCACGGTCAACTACGCGATCACCAAGTGATTCAGTATCAATAACTTCATTAACTGTATATTGTGTTCCTCTTCTTGACTGATCAAGACCAACAGTGACAGTTGTTGAAACTGTTGTTGTTGTACTTGATGATTGTTCTTCAACAGTAAATGTATCTGGAACACCACCAGCTGGATCCCATCTATCCAATCCAAGATTATCTGCTTCTTGTTGTGTTCCCTGTCTGGAAGAAGTAGAGGTTGAAGTGGACTGAGAAGAACTCATGTCAACATCAACATTTACACCATTGGTTTCCCAAGACTCCCACTGAATAGGACTGACTCCAGTTCTTCCACCATCTGCATCTTCAGTGACTTCTGCCTGAACCATGTCAGCCATAGCGTTGAAGGAACCTTCCTGAACAACATCATTGACTTCAAGTTGTGTAACATCAATCCAAACATCAACAGTTGGATCAAACTTAATTGAACCAGAATAGAAAGTAACAAGATAAGGAGTTACACTTTCAACTCTTGTTGCAAAATCTTGTGACAACCAAGATTGTTCAGTATAGTCAAGAGTAATTACTTGATTTGTTCTACTGATGTTATTTCCCATAACATCTGCAAATCTAGAATCTTGATTTGGTGCAGTTGTTGTTCCAATTCCAGCAATTGATGTGTTACCAATTACAGTGTTGAAAGATGTTGTATAGTGAGAAGGTCTGAGGATTTTTCTCTTTCTATCTACAGAGTTTCTAATTCCAACAGTTGGATCTTGTGTCTCAACTGAAGTGAAGTTGTCAACAAAGATTCCAGATTTGAATCTATTCAGGCCATTGGCATCAGGTACAAACTGATTTAAAGTATTAGTCTCAAGTTGACTCAGAGAAGTATAATACTCAAGGTTTTTAACTCTTTGATCAAGTTTAGAGATATCAGACATTTGATATCTTCTGTACTTCTGTTGAGTTACCTTTGCATTATTGACATTAAAGGTATATGGTGGGAGATAAATGTTAGCAACATTAATTGCTCCAGGAACACCTTCTGGTGGTTTTGGATTGTCATCTGGGGCACCATATTTAACATTAAACACACCTTCTTTGGTCAGATAAATTGAATCAATTCTTCCCAAGAAGTAGTCATAAGAAACAGTCATATTCTCATCAGATGCAATCACATCTCTAGAGCTATGTTGTCCACCATTGAATGATCTACCATAAAATTCCAATGGAGAACGCAAATTAGGTGCTACATTGTAAGTAGAAACTCTTGGACGTGCATCTACAAAGTCACTGATTCTCTGTCTGTTAAATGTTGGAATTCCATTACTAAAGTTAAAATCACTGTAACTATTTGTCAGAGTGATATCACCATCATCAGCTGAGTTGTAACTTGCACTTTGATAATAGACCTTCAGTTGTTTCTTTGGAATAGGTGCATCTGTGGTTCTGATGAGTCTTGAGAAATCATAGAATGTTCCTGTTTGACCATTAGAGAACTTAAAGTTTTTGGTAATATTGTTACCATTTGATGTGATGTCTGTTGAAATGGCACTAACACCAGAATCAATAAAGTTAATTACCTCACCTCTTTGGAAAGGTGTTTTGTTTTTATAGATGTAATAGACACTAGTATCATTCTTTCTGGCAATAAGAATTGCTCTTGCACCACTAATTGTTCCATAAATCTCATCACCAAGAATCAGATCATTGGTTGTTGATGTTGGACCATCAAGTGATGCAGTTGTCATTGATGGTGCAAATGGTTCTGTAGTCCCAGTTGATTCAAATACACCATAGATAGTGATAATATCAGGAACATTCAGTGAGATAATGTCATCTTGAATTCTTGTTCCATAAGGGAAATTACCATAAGTCAAACCATCATTGAGAGTGGTTCCACCAACTCCAGATGCTCTTGATGCTGATTTGTTAATAACAACAGATTGGCTGATGTTATTAATTTTCTTTTTGGCAGTAATTTTACTCTTTCTAAGAGTTGTTGTTAGAGTTGCACCAGTGTCATTGGATCCAGTCAGACCATTGATAGTGAGAGTTTGATTACCATTTGTAAATGCAAACTTATCTGAAGTAATGACCTCAGTTGTTCCATCAGATCTGATAAGTGTGTATCTTTCTTCATCAAAGGCAAGGAAGAATTCATTTACACCAGAGGAAACTGGTGTTGTTGATCCACTATTAATATCAACACTAAATGATCTTCTGATACTCAAACTTGCAGAATTGAGATCAACAGAAGAAATGTTCTTTTTGGGGAAGACACTATAAAGTGTTTGATTTGATGCAAAGTTTGCACCAGTTGATTGTCTTTGGAACCCTGCTTCAACAACAGTGAGATCTGTGACTTCAGTTGTTGAGGTTGGAAGTGAACCAATTCTATAACCTGTTACTGTTTCTACAGGTTCAATAATCAAAGAATTGGTGTTTACAGTTCTTACATTTGCAAATGATGGAACTGAGTTAGTAGGAATTGAGTATTGAATAATGTTACCAGCAGTAACAATTCCAGGAAAACCACCACCAGGTGTGGTTACTGTTGATACTCCACCACTTGTTGCTGTAATTGAAGCAATTCCAATTGTAGTTCTTGGAGTTAAAATTAAATCCGCAGAGAAAGTTGCAACACCTACTGAAGAGAATGCAGATTTAATATCAGAGATTTCATATTCTGTGTAATCAGTGACAGTTCTTCCATCTGTGTCATCACCATTGAAAACAATTCTTTCACCAGGGAAAAACTCACCTTTTACATCATATGCAGTAAAGGCTGTTCCTGCAGAAACATCATATCTCAGGAAAGCACTTGCTCCACTCTGCTTACCGCGAATAAAAGTTGGAACTGTAAGAGTTGTGTTCTCATTAACTGTAAACTCAGAATAGTTCTGAATATCAAAGAGAGTCAGATCCCACTGATTGAGTGCAGGAAGGGTGGCATCATATGCACCTGACTCTAAAACAAAGTCATAGAATCTAGCAATACCTATTTCCTTACCTGATGCTACAAGTGGATCAGTTCCAACTCTTGAATCTCTGAGAGAAATGATGTCAGTTGTGTCAAATCCAAGTGTTGGTGCACCAGTAGAATTATTAACTGTAAATGTTGGTCCAAACGCAAAGTTAATTCCTTGACTTTCAAGAGTCCTTGTAGTTCTTGGTTTTGGACACTCAAGGAATGTTGGTCCCTTGACATCAATTTCATATCCTCTTACATATGCCTTACCAGGTGATAACTTATAGAGAGCAAGATCATCACTTGGAGTGTTTCCACCAGGAGTCAGTTGTGTTGGATTATAGATTCCTCTATTACCAAAACCATTGTTTAAACTATCCTTAACAGTGGTGTTAAATGCTCTAACATAATAATGACCAGATTCATCAAATGTTCTTCTAGCAAGTTCATCACCAAGATAATTGTATTCTGTATTAGATGCAATTTTTCTTAGAAAACCATTCTGAACTTCTGCGAGTTCAATGAAACTTGTTGAGTCTTCAACCTGATCAAGTGATCTCTTAGTAAGAGTTGCAGTAATTTTTAATCTATCTGCACCTGGTGCTGTGTAATTATTGAACCCTTGTGCATTATCAGTAAGTGTTGGATCAACATCTGAAGAAATTGTTTCTTCTTTGACTAGGAAACCAATGCGATAAGAAGGAGTGTTACTATATTGATCAAGAATCAGAAGTTGCTTGTAGACATCTACAAAATAACCTCTGATGAAGTAAACACCATTTTCTAATGCAAAGGATGAACCAATTGCATTTGCATTAATAGAAATTGCCTTTGCAAAACCTTCACCAGCTGAAATGAAAGTAGTTGCAAAAGAAATATCAGATTGTGTAAGTAAAACTTCATTATCACTGAATGTTTGAGTTGCTAAATCAGTTGTAGATGACTCTTTATATTCAAGATAAAATGTGAAGACACCTCTTTCTGATTGTTCTTCATTGAGATAGTTTACAATCTTAGCAGTTACTCCAGAAGTTTCACCTTTAATATATTTTCCAATCAATTGATCTGCATAGATTGAAACAGGAATACCAAGAAATTCTGAATCAACCTGAATTGCATAATAATTCTTATTATAAGTCAACTGACCAGGAATAACCTTGGCCCCTTCTTTAAAAATGTGGTTACCAAAATCCTCAATCTGGTTCTGCAACATTGACTGAAGATTATTCAGTTCTCTTGCTTGAACAGGATAAGCTGGTTTGAAAAGGACCTTATAATAGTTACTATTTACATCATAATCATCAAAATAAGGAGCAACATTAAGGTTAGTTTCCTGTGGCATGATTTCTTAGAACTGCAAGATAACTTTTACATCTTCTTTTTGGGACGATGACCTTGTAACTGAAGGTCTATTGTCAACATAAACAATGTTTCCAGTGTATTTTTCAACCTCAGGTTGTGCAACACCGTCAATAAAGTTTTGTCCCAGGTAATATGTCCTATTATTTAGGACTGTTGAGACACCTTGGAAATCGGTGTTAATTGCAAGATTACGACTTCCACCAACAATTGTTAGACTTCCACCACCTAAAATGTCTGAAGTGAATCTGTTTTCTCTAAACCCATAAGTTGGATCTGGGTTTTGTGTTCCATCAAAATTAAATCCACTATTGGTTCTATCTTGCCAATACTTAAGAACACCAGTAATTTGGTCATAAGAGATAACTCGTCCAACCGCAGTTGAACCAAGACCAACAGTTTGAGTAATAGTGTCATCAGGTGTGAAAGTGGTTTCACTGTAACCCGCACCAGTCAATCTCAAAGCATAAACTGCACTGGCCTTGTCCAGTGACAGATTTTGAGAAGAGCCATAGGACTTTGGATTCTCAATAATTCCAACTCTTGCAAATTGGTTACCTGTAATGAAATCTGGGTTCTCTGTGTCATTTTCAAATCTTGAATAAGAAAGAACACTCAATGCCCCAAGTTCTCTATAAATGTCAGCACCATGACCACCCTGAGGTGGGATGATAACATCAAAAACTGGTGAAGTGGATCCTGTTGGAACATTACCTGCTTCTAAATCAACAGTTCCAAATGTGTAACCTCTACCACCTTTAGAAACTGTGATTGAGTCTACCTTTGAATCATTGTTGATGATGATTGTTGCCTCTGCACCCTCACCATCTCCAAGAATGGGAACATTAGTGTAAGTTCTATTTGCTGTTCCAAGTCCAACACCTCTATTTCTAACTGTGACAATCTTCAATTGTCCACTCACAGCAGAATTCTGTCTTACTGCTGTGTATGTAGAGTTGGTATTCCAATCAGAAGGAACAGGAATGTAATTTGTTGAGTCAAACTTAATTGCTTGACTTGGTTGAATAGTATAAAGATATTTCCAAATATATCCATCACCACTGTTACCAGCTTCTCTTGGTTCTAAATCAGTGAAAGTGGGTTCATCAAGTGAAGGACCACCTTGATAATTGTTTTCTACAGTTGCATTGTTATAGAGACAGATATAAACTCTGAAATCAGAGTTCATTACATAATAATTTGCATCATAGATATCAAATGCACCTGATGGTTGTGAAGGATTGTCTCTATCAATATCATTCCTCCACATATCATAAGTAATTCCAGCC
>Ga0070750_10001750_pt1 | contig 12104 bp, 15 predicted proteins | sample VirMetDEL_Nov_24_FD_77013 | JGI IMG/M metagenome (GOLD analysis project Ga0070750, IMG submission 77013) | Aqueous microbial communities from the Delaware River and Bay under freshwater to marine salinity gradient to study organic matter... | ecosystem: Environmental > Aquatic > Marine >...
AGCATCTAATACTTCCTGAGTATTAAAAGTTAAAACACCATCATAAGCAACATCACCATCTTCATCTAATACACCCTCAAACTGATCTACATAAGCTATTATAACAGACTCAGTGCTTGATAAATCAGATGTTTCAACAAAAGCTAATGCAATTTTTTCTTTATCTTTGAGCTGATAATCTTCTGAGCCATCCTCAGTTTCATTCCTTAAATGAACTCTGACTGTGTATGTATCACCTTCAAAGAAATCTGCGGTTAGATTTTGCAGGTTTTTATTTCTAGCTAATCCACTTGATTGTGAATCTAAATTAAAAAATAATTCTTTCTTACCAAAACTCATCGCTCTGTGGCTCCTGAATATTCTATGACTACTAACGGATTACCAACAGACTCTAGAATGCTTCTAATTCTATAATCCTTGCCATCTACCTTAATTCTAGTACCCACCTTTGGAGTAATTAGAATGGTAGATTTTTTGATTATAATAGCTCCATCAGCTTCATCTGATACACCACCAATATCTAAATTAGGGGCTATTTCAGCTTCAGCAGGTAAGGCATTATATATAACACCTTCGACTTCTGCTTCTACAGAAAGAAACTGTAAGTGGTCATCAAATGCCTCTGAGATGAACGATGTGAGATTGCTCACGCTTCATTTCCACTTTACCTCTTAAACAGAGGTTTCATCCTCTAGGTCGAAGTCACCTGTGGCATAAAATGCCTGCACTGAGTAAGCCTGTCTAATTCTTGTACCAGCACCATCAATAACCAGCGCAGGTTGTCCGCGATTTATTAAAAAGTTTTCTGGCTGTTGTTCTGCTGAAAGACCAAGTACATGGCTAGTGTAAGTGTCTAACACACCCCAAACAATCTTACGAGCATCATCAACTTCGCTAGAACCATCTGTCCTATCTTCAAGTTCATGAATATCACTTTTCTTGATCATGATATATTCAGAATCAGCATCAAGATCAGAAGTAGTAGCATCAATTCCACCAGCAAGCGGTGTTTTAGCCAAAACTTGTGGCAACCTAACACCGCTTCCACCTGTAGCTGTAACAAGAGCAGAAGCTTCCTCGCTTGCAGTGATAAGATCGACAATGTCAGTAGTAATTGCGGTTTGTCCTGAAGGATCAGAACCACCTGCTAAATCAAAAGACCCAGTAATAGCTGCAACAGAACTAGGACTTGCTTGAGTTACATTCACAACTGAAGCAACTGAAGCAGTCCATGCTTTTGTAGCATCAGTAAGCAAAGCATATATAGCATCATTATCATAACGATTATAATCATCTACTAAACATACTGAAATATCATTATCTGTAGGATGAACCTTTACAATATCATCACCTAAAGAGGCATCTGCACCACCAAGTAATGATTCTGCACCTGTGCCTGTTAAAGTTGCCGTTTCACCAGCGTCACCTCCTGTAACTGCAAGCAACGCAGAAGCAGCAGGTTCAGCATTTATCAAAGTCTGAACATCCAGAGTAGAATAGTCACCAATACCAGTTTCTAAATCTACTACAATTGCATTTGCAGTAACAGTAACTGCATCTGCTATACCTGAATTATCAGTAATTTCTATGGTAATATTGTTGCCAGCTACTCCAGCATTTACTGCGGTAAAAACAAGATTATCTCCCCTTGTTAATTCAGCAGCTTCGGCAGCGGTTGCAGTTCCTGTATCAACATTATCAATTACCGAAAACTGAATTGAGCTGACTCCCACATCAACAGCTTCAAGAGTAATGTTACCATTGTAAATAACTTGTGCTTTAGTGCCAGGTATTGCATTTGCAAATGCTTCTTTAAACCTTACATCAATATCACTACCACTTACAACAACTTCATTATCACTACCTGTATTTTCGGTAATAGTAATAGTGACGTCATTGCCAACTACACCAGTTGAGGCAGCACTAAATTCAACTGAATCAACTGCATCATATTTAAGAGTTGCTGTTACAGCAGGTGCTGAAATTATTTCTTGTAAATCTCCATTGGCATCAGTTTCAATTTCTCTAATGCTTGGAAATACATCGATTGCGGGTATTTTAGCCATATTTATTCAGATTTTTCGGTTGTTTCAGATTTTTTTGCCTTTGCTTTTGCTACTGGCGAAAGTTTACAAGATTTAATCAGCCTGCCATTACCATACCATATAAGCACCTCATACTTATCATGAGAACCTTTACGGGCTATATCTAAATAAGCTTTTGTAGCTTCATCAGCATCGCTACCGACATATATAGCTTTGGCATCCTCGCCATTCTTAACTCCAAGAACAGATTGGGCTAATTTTACTGCTTTTATCATCAGGTAACTTTTTGCTTGAAGAGACGATTATCAGTTCCGTCATTAGGTGCTTTCACACCATACATAAGAGTCAAGGCATACTTTTCTTTAGCATCCATGACATCATATTTTCTACGAAGCTGAAGTGAAAGTCCGCTGGTAGGCTCAGATGCGTTTGCAATATCTCCCACCTGCATAGATGCATCAGCAAATTCAGGCAATCTATTTACCATTGCCAAAGAACCTCTGTATCCAGCAAGCACATCCCAACCAGATGCAGTACCATCAGATACTGAAGCCATTTGCGAATATGTATAAATTTGGAATCCAGCAAGTCGTGTATCAAGGTTAGCTTCTGTTAATCCTGGTCCAACATTGTAAGTTGCATTTGAATAACCCTGAAGCGAATTAAGCAAAGCATAATAAGCTTGTGGCGAAAGAACTACCCAGCGACCCTCCGCAGGAAAATCTTCTTCATCCATATCTTCTGCGATTGCAAAAAGATCATCAACACCAAAGTTAGCTTTGCTTACTGCAGCTATAGTATCAGCATTACTCAAGCCCTCTGTCACTAATGTGTCGGCAACTTTTTTAGAAAGAGCATGAGCAGCTTGCTTTGCAGGCTCAGAAACAAGATCAACTTCTGATTGCTCTCTTTCAAGATCGGTAAGATGAAATTTAATGAACGGATGCTGATCCAATTTGATCGCAACTGGGTTACCATCACTATCCTCACCGCCATTATTATATCCAGTTGCTTGAGCAAAATCCCCAACATCACCTGCTGCTCTAACTGACCATATGCGAGTAATCAATTCCTGATTGAATCGCATGGCTTGACCGCCAAAATCACGATGTATTGATCTTAAAAACCCGAGGTTAGAATTAAAAGTGTCAAGAGACTCTTGTAGAATGACATTGCTTTGCAAGTCTCCACTATTGCCTTGTGTTATATTACCGAAATTAGCCATTATTAATTACCTCCGAGGATTTTATTTTTATGAGCGCGATAGAATTTGGTTTTCTCCGCAGGGTCAGAAATTTGTGAGAACTGAGCTACATAATCAATTTCAGTATCGACTGCACCTAAGCTAACGGGTTGTACTCCCAGCTCATTGCAAGTTTCCATAACCTTAACCTCCAATGAGGATTCTTCTTGAGTCAATTTTTCAACTGCTTCCTCAAGAGAATCATTTTTAGAACTAAGCTCCTCTAATTGAGTTTCAAGTTCACTAACCTTGCTATTACTTTCTGAAAGTTTTTCAGCAAGTTCTCTGTTTTCGTTTATAGCACTTGTAATAGCAATATTAGATTCTTCTAAAAGATCAGTAAGAGAATCTATCTCACCTTGCTTTTCCTTATGCTCCTCAATTATGTTTTTTGCCTGTTCCATCGTAATAGTTATTTTGTCTCCCTATGAATTGTTAATTTCTAAATTTAACAAAGACATGGCATCTTCATATGACCCAATAGCATCAGCAAGACCCCTGTCTACCGCACGCTTGCCCATGTAGACTTGCCCTCTCATTGTATCGCTTTTTATTTGCGGTCTTTGCCTTAATACACCTTGCTGAAAATCAGTAAATATATCCTGAACCATTTCTTGCATGTATTCTTTCTGATCATCAGTTAATGATGTGCCATCAAATCCTGCACCTTTATAGGTAGCCTCTTTATTTTTTATTAATTCAACATGAATACCCTGAGACTTATATGACTCACTACTATCAATAATTGGCAAATAAACGCCAATTGATCCGACCTTAGAACTGCTTGACGCAACAACTGCATTTGCTTGCGAGCCGACCCAATATGCTGCACTAGCCATTAATCCCTCAACGGACGCATAAACAGGCTTTTTCTTACTAACTTCATAGACAGCTTGGGCAGCTTCTTCTACACCCGTTACAGCACCGCCTGGTGAATCTATATCCAACATGATGCCCTTAACATCATCTGCATCACCTAACATTTGAATTTTATCTTTAATTAAAGCCGTATCGGTCATTCCAAAAAACTTGGCTATAATAGGGGATACTCCCCTCATCATAGTACCTTGAATAGGAACAACAGCTATGCCTTCATGGACATCTATTGCATCATCATTAGCAGAAACCTCATCATCTAATAAATGAATATCTAATTTTTCTAATGCTGATTGAATTACATGATAGCCTTCTTGGGTTATTAACCACGGGCTATTAATCATCATTTGGTTGATCTGAGTTATCTCCCTCATCATTCTCCTCCTGTTGTGACGATCCTATAAATTCGCCTTTTGTCATTAAATTTACAATTGTACTAAATTCCACATCTAATTCTTCAGCTATAACTTTAGCCTTCTCTAAGATGTATTTTAATTCTTTACCTCTTTGTTGGCACTCTGATTGCCAATCCATTCCCCTTTTTCCATAATGCTCACGCATGGTCATTAATCCTGCAGTTACATCTTCACGCTCCTGCATTGCTTCTCTACCTGCATCTATGGTTAATTCTTTTGGCGCTTGGATTCTGCATTTATACCAATCTTTAACAGGGGCTAACTTCTTTTTCTGCAAAGCTTCGCTTATAACCATTGTCCAAACTTTTCTAATGAATGGCGAAAATGTTCTTTGACGCTCATTAAATCTTCTCTGAGCCTTCCCCATAATAAATCTTTGTGCAGGTCCAGTAATACCAGCAGGATGCCACAAAAACTCATAAGGTAAGCCCATTCCCACAGAAAACTCCCTAATGAGAAATTCTAAAAAACCCTGAAATGTCGGCGATGGTCTATTATAAGAAAAGGGTGATAGTTTTTCACCTTTTTTTAAGACAGGAATACTACCACTTTGTATTTCATTAACAGTTAATCTTGTGGCATCTTCTGAAATATCATGAGTATTCCATGCATCAGGGTCTGCTTCACCTGTTTCTGACTCTAATACTGCAGCTATGGTACTAAGGTTCTTAACTCCAATTTTTTCAAAATCTAAAATTTCTTTAATATCCCGAATATGATTAATTGCGTGCTTAATTGCTGGTAATCCTCTTTGTTGCTCTGCTCTTTCAGGGTCTAGCAACCAAGATATAGCATTTGCAGGCACTCGTTTTGCTTTAACCGCTTGAGGGAAAAATTCTCCATATATTGATTCATCTGCCACTAAATACTCTAAAGGCATTCCAAATTTGTTGGTTTTTACACCATCAATAAAACCACTATCATCCTCTAAATAATTTCCAACCCTATGAGATTCTACTATTTGTAATTTTAGCCCGTTGTACCGAACAAATAGAACACCACAATCACCATCTCTATCAATTGCTATAGAGCATATTTTCTGTAACTCATCAAATCCATATCGACCACCAACATCTGCATTATGTGACCATTCTTTAAAATAAGCTTCTGCTTCTAAATTCCAATATGGATCATCAGTAATTGCTTGCGGAGTTAATGGAAGGCTATACCTAGCCATATCATTAATAGCTCCATGAACAATGCCGTCATTATCATACAAATATCTTGAGATACTTGCCATTTCCTTCCTAGACCATGTTTGGTTAACTCGTGCAGACTTAAATGTATATGGTATATTTTTGCGTTCCCTTGAACGCTGAATGCCATCCCAATATGTAGGATGATACGCCTTTTCAGTAACTTTTTCTTCTTTCTTAGGAAAAATACGATCAAAAATCTTCATAGCTTTACAATTATTCTGTCCCACGCAGAACTTTGGGTGAGTGGCGAAGATGATAATGCTAATTGATAATCATATCTAAAACCTGCTACTCCATATAATCCCCATAATCCATTGCCATTTTTTGCAATCTCACCACTTCCATCAACTGCCCCATAAAAACCACGCTCCATTGTTAACAATGACCGCTCATGACTATAATTAAACTTTTGGTCTTTGATTAAATAACCCGTAAGTTTACCAACATTTTCAATTACAATATATGGAATCTTAATTTCATTATGTGGCTTATTAAAATTCGGAACTAACCTCTTAACTGCCTTTCCATAAATATCAGGTTGTAATTTTTTTAGTGCATACAGCACTTCCTGCAATTCATGTACAATTTCATTATAAGACAATAATGATTTTTTGCCCATCCTGCCACCCATGTCCACTTCACTAAAGCGGTTGCCTTTTCTTGCACTTTGTAACGCCTCTAACAACTGCGTTCTTGCAGTTTCTAAATCTTGTACAGGTAAACCTACATAATGACCTCTTATAACCATCTCATTAAAGCTCGTCAGTCTCCATACTTACCTGACTGATTAACTTGTTAGCTAATGAAGCGACCAATATCATTAATTCACAATCTAATAGATGATTATCTTTCCTAACAGGCACCCATTCATATTTAGTTCTGCCTTTAATATCGGTAATTTGAACCCTTTTTTCTGCCGTTACTTGACGCACATATTCATTTGAAGAGTCTTTTGCTATAGTCCATTCACCAATCATTCCCTGAATTAACTCAGCAAACATATCTTTTAGTCCGTCATTTGACCACAGAAACAGCCTAATTGATTTATATAATCCATGCTCTCTTGTACCAATTCCGACTTCTGCCTTTGTCCATGTCCATAACTGAGTAGACATTCTGCCTGTCTTTTTATTTCTATGTCTAAATCCACCTGTCCCTGATCCCTTCATTGGCTTCCATCCATAAACTTGGCAAAATTTATAAACAGACATGGTATCGAAACCTGAATCGACCATACAATTGTCAGGTATTACATTATTATCTTCGGCAGCTTTAAGTAACTCTTCATCGCTTTCTGCCATGCCATAATCTATCAGTCTTGATTTTGCACCTTCCTTGGCAAACGCACGAACTACATACCAATAATGCATTCCACCTTTTGCCTGTTTATCAGCAGCTAAGAACCTAACCTCTTCCTCTTCCCACGGCTCATTAAGCTTATAATCGCCAGCTCTAGACTTAAGCTGACCAAAGTCTTCAAAATCACCTAACTTATCTTCCCACGGCTCACCTAATGATTCATTAATAAAATCTTTTAGAGGTGAAACATCACCATGCTTAGTGGCATCTTTTGCAATTAGAAACTCTTCAACCAAATCTCTCCATTTAACCCAAGGTGGCAACAATGCATTCCAATGGTAAGACCTTCTATTTCTAGGAGCATTGGGATTTAATGCTACATACTTACCATTATCTACAAAATGCCTACGATCAGCTGGTTGATCTTTATAAACCTCCCCACACTCACATTCAAATCTTATTGTTTGACTTAAAGCATCAAAATTGTATCCGTTCTTGTTTTTTGTTTGATCATTTTCATCCCATTTTATGCGATCCCATGACATAGGAAACCATTTACCACATTTACGGCACTGGAAATGATACACACGTTGGTCACCCTGTATATAAGCTCGATGAGTAGCATCATTATACATATCAGGCGTAGAAACAATACACCTTCTTGCATTCCAATACGCTCTAGTTCTTTTAAGAACCATCTCCAACGCACCTTCAGGGTAATTTCTTACCTCATCCAAGAACAACCACCGCACAGGCTTTGACTGCAATCTAGATGGCGATGAACTACCGACAACAATTAATGAAGACCCTTTTAAATTTACCTCTAATCTATTTATAGAATTATGGTCACCTAACTGCTCCACTATGGGCTTACACGCCTTCATGGTTGGGATTAACCTAGTTTTCATCAGAAAGGACGCTTCTTCCCCCGTGCTGGTCACCCACATGGTTGGAGCAGGCTCTTCTGACATAGCCCACATTAATAAACATATCATAGACTGCGTTTTTGCAGACTGAGCCGAACACATAACACTTATATCTGATATTTCATTATCAGCAAAGCATTCCATTAACTCCCTTACCCAAGGTGATATTTCTGACTTCCAATAACCTTGATATGGAGATGTAGGGTCTAACTTTACATTTTCTTCAGCCCACTCCCAAGGAGTTCTATCATCAGGTGGCTTCCAACCTCTTCTAGCCGACTTTTCAACTACATTCATTAAGCAGCTTTTGTAATTTTATTGGCGAATCTTTTTAAAACTTCTATTTTAATTAAATATGCTTTTTTTGGTGAATTATCACCTGGTCCTACAAATTCTGCCAATGGTGGTTGTGTCTGAATTATACAACACATCAAATCTTGAGGCTGTATGGTTAAAATTACATCAACTAAATCAAATATCCAATAATCAGCTATAGTAGTCATTAGCCCACTTGGTCTACCATACATTTCAATCTCAACTACAACATTACCTGTTTTTTGAGACATTGGATCATATTTTACCTCATAGGCTTTTTTTGTTTCTGCTATAAAAAAATCATAGCCAGCAAACTTACCATCAATAGGCACTGCCTGATAACCAAGCTTTTTACCTAATTCAATAAGTCTGTTTTCTGCTTCTTTACCTCTTTTTAAATCTTCACTAAATGACATTTATTCTGCCCTACTTGCTTCACATTTAAGGTGAAATGAACTTAATTCTTTTGGTACTTGGAGGGAAAACTTAAGCCATACCGCGCCAAGCGGTTTGGGCGGTCTCCCTTTTTCCATATGAAACCCTGAATCATGAACTCCATATTCATTTTTATAAGTCGGAATCTTAATATGAAGTTGCTCATCAATATATTCAGTACCATCAGTGGTAATGCGAGCCCTAGCATTAGGAAGAAACCAATGATCATGGGTATGACCAGTAGCGACAAGATTAGCATCGGGCAAAACAACTCCCATACGATTTGCACCAATGACACCCTTCGTGACTGGTCCTCCGCCACCTGACCCATGGAAAAGATAAAGCCATAGCGTTTTGGCGAGAACTTTAGACCTTCCATTTTTGCCCCCATGTCTAACTCGGAAGCCAATCCAATTTGCGATTTGACCTGATTTAATATGCGATCCTGTTCTACCATTGAGGAGAGACACCAACCTTTGAGTGAGGTCAGTTTCCCTATGCTTGTAGACAGATAACTCATGGTTACCTTTTCCCATAATAGCAATATTCTGCGCATATGGTTCAAGAAAATCCGCGTAGGTCGATACCAAGCTATCAAGATAGCTACCCTTTGTATGTTCTTTTTTAATATCATTTTTACTAGCCCTTGGATCACCCTTTCCTTGCATGGCACAAAACGCATCGCCATTATCTATAATAAAAGCATTTCTTTCGATTGCTTCATCGAGATGCCTTTTTTCCATTCTATTATCTGAATGTGGATTATCATGGTGTGCATCACTTCTTAATAGACACCAAAATTCTTGAGCGGTAGTGGCACCCTTAACATATTTATCTACAAAAAATACTCCTTCATTTTTTTTGGTTACTTTAAAATCTTTTTTAACACTCACTAGACACCTCCAATTGGTATTTTAATAATAGGGTTGATGTCATAGCTGACTTGTCGCTTCCTATTGACCTGAGAAGCACCTGTGTCGAATCTCACAATCTTCGATCCCCACTTTTTTTTAAGCATCTCATTATGCTCCATTTCTCTTTCCATATTTCTATAATCTGCACACCCACCTGCTAAGGTCGCTTGATCACAATCATAGTGATACATATTCAAGCGCAGGTTTCTTCTATATTTATTTAGAACCTGCAGGGTCATATCATAATCCTCCTTAAGGTAGATTACCTCATCATACCTAAGGTCATTATTGCGATGTGCTTGAAATGGTCCTCCAATATATTGCCTAGTTCCAAATGGTGTATATTCGCGATAAGAGCCTTTATCACCTAGGCAATTCAATCCCCAAAATTTTACATCCAATTCCTTTGCCAGTAGGCAACCTTCTTGAATCATATTATACACACCATGCTCATCTAACTTTACATGCTCGCCACCATTCCACCTTCCAAATGATTTTATATCATCATCTAATAATATGATATTATCATCATTGCAGTTATCTAAGATATAATTTCTTACTCTAGATAAATTGCCTTGGGCAGAATCAGGAACAATCCACATCCTGTCATGCACGCCCTTATAATCATCTTCCTCGCTTTCTCTTACAACATAGGTGACATTTTTTAAATATTGATGAGTCCTACAAAGACCTGCTCTTTTATAAGTTGGGCTATAGATTGAATAATCCATTACCCTGTAATTTTCTTCAAATATTGAGAACCACTTAAAACTCTACCAATGCCTTTACTCCAAGGCTTGCCATTGCTTCTTTTTGCATTAACAGATTCTAACTGGAAATGAGTCTGAGCCTGCAACCAATCTACATCATCATCAAAATAGAGAACTACATAATTATTTGATTCATTAATTACCTCAGAAAATACTACTTCAGGTTCTTCCTTGGCATCTTCATCAGTCAGCTCACGCAAAACATCATCTTCCTCAAAACCCCAATCAACTAAATCTAAGGCTTCAAAATTATTTGCCAACAAATCCCAATCCCATTGACCACCATTTTTATTGAGCCTGACATTTAATTCTTTTTCTTTCTCTAAAGTAAGATTAATGCCATGGCATGGAATAGTATCATTACCTAACTCATGCCATATCTTTAACCTTTGGTGACCACCTATAACTACATTTTTTCTTTTCTCATTAGTATTTATTAGAATTGGCTCAACTACACCAAACTCTAATAAGCTTTTCTTTAAATCCTCATATTGCTTTTTTGTAAGCTCTCTAGGATTATATTCAGCTGGTAATAGATCGATTATCTTCTTTTGATTTATCTTCATATTTTTTTCTTTGTCCTCTGCCTTTAATTCCAAATTTCTGCGAAAACTTAATCGCTTGTTTGCTCAAACTTTGCTTATAAACTTTGATGCCACTTGCTTTAGCTATTTCTGATAAAGCTTTACCTTGAAATAATTCAGGACGCATTACCCAACACATAGCTATGGTTTTACGCATTACAGTCTGACCATATGCAGGATTTTGAATATCGCCCATAGTAAGCCAAGTTAATATCTCCCTGAGAGTATCTGCTAAATTCTCAACATGAGTTGGGTCAATACATGGCTCTTCATCAACCGCATCAACCTCAGAATAATCGAAGTGAACACATTGACCCTCTGTCGCAATATCGACCCTACTTTCATCAAAATTAAAATGAGAGCTATGCTTTCCCATCATGCCATTTTTGCTCATGCAATGCTTTTAACGCATCTGCTATGGACTGCTTTATAATCTTTTCTGCATTAGCTATCGACTGACCGACAACTTGAGGTGCTAATGAAGCGGGTAGGGCAAGTAACTCGCGTTTAGCATTTTGAACCATCTCAGAAACAAAGGCATCAATATCCTCATTAGGTGTATAATCTCCTTTGAGAATACCTAATTGAATTTCTAACTTTTCATTTTGTAACAATATGGACTTAACTTGAGCTGACTCCTTACTTGTTAAATCTCCAGCTTGCTTGCCCATTGCATCTTTCCACTCAATGACATCAGCAACAAGAAAACGACCATCAGGTTTAGACTTAGGAAAGGTAGGGTCTTTCTTCCATCTTTGAATAGTTTTGCGATCCACCCCAATTGCGTCTGCTAACTCAGATTGATTTTTGGCGTATGTCCCATTTAAGCGCTTTTCATTCGAAGCTGTAAATTTATCCAACATGGACATTTCCATTTGCGTTGGAGTTTTACCATCGCGGATTTTCGCAAATATATTATTAACAACCTTTTGCTGAAGAGCTTTGTTTTGCTCGGCAGTTAGTAATTTTTCGTCCATTATTAAGTCTTATAAACATATTATAAGAGTTTATAAAAGCAAAAAATGTATGAGACATTGTATTTTTTCCTACTCTATAGAACACATCGATCCCCTCCCGAAACC
>Ga0070750_10001752_pt1 | contig 12101 bp, 13 predicted proteins | sample VirMetDEL_Nov_24_FD_77013 | JGI IMG/M metagenome (GOLD analysis project Ga0070750, IMG submission 77013) | Aqueous microbial communities from the Delaware River and Bay under freshwater to marine salinity gradient to study organic matter... | ecosystem: Environmental > Aquatic > Marine >...
ATTAATCGTGTTTACAAAGAGATTGATGAGTTTAATCCTACGTTTGTTATTGATGGACATTTTAACGGAGGTGGCGGTGCCTACTCTATGGTAATGTATTATCAACAAAGTAAAATTTCTCGTCGTGTTGCAGATGCAATGTCAGTGCCTTTTGCTAATGCTTTTGGACTTCGTAATTATAACATAGAAGAAGGCAAAGAAAGTATTCCAGCTTTGATCTCGGGAGAAAATGGTTATTACTCTATGGTAAAAGCTAAATGTCCTTCAGTATTGTTAGAACCATTTTTTGGTGATCACTTACAAAGCGCTGCTAAAGTTGCTGATCTGGGTCATAAAGGCTATGCTTCTTTGCTAGTTGAATCAATTAAATTAGGTCTAAGCGTAATTTTATCTGACTAATATGAGCGAAGAGCTTGCTAAAACAGACTTAGAGCGTCGCGTATCCACTAGTGAAACACGAATAAACAACCTTGATAGAAGCGTTGCAGACATTAAAACAGAACAGACACGACAAGGCACAGTCCTTGACGGTATTGCAGCTTCTGTTAGCGAGCAAAGTAAACACTCTCAACAACAACCTCAACCTGGTTTTGTTAGGACTGATTCTATTATTAAGGTCTTAACTTTAAGTATCTCTATTATTGTAACAACAGCTGGATTGGGTTGGACAATCACAAGTTTAATTGAACACAAGAACAAACAAGCTGACGAGCATTCTATTATAATATCTGAGCTTAGAGATAATCACCTGCGCGAAATGGAAGATATGCGTGACAGAAACACACAATCAGATATTAGAAATTTACGTGAGCAACTAGAAGAACTACAGAAAACAGAAGATGAGTGATAACGCACAGCAGCTTGAAATCGTCAAAAGACGACAAAAGCTAGAGTTGCTCCGACGCAGAAAACAACTGCGTGAGGAGAACGGATTGGCGTTTTATACTCCTCATCCCAAACAAGACACTTTTCATCGTGCTGCAAAATATAAAAGACGTTATCTTAGAACAGGCAACCGTTTTGGCAAGTCTGACTGTGGTGCAGCAGAAGATTGTGCGTATGCAAGAGGAGAGCGTCCTTGGTATGCTAAAGACGACCCAGCAAGATACGAAGGTATTCCTAAGCATTCTACCAAAGGCTGTATTATTGTGCAAGATTGGGATAAAGCACATGAAATTTTTACAAACACTGAACCTGGAAAATCAAGAGGTAAACTCTTTCACTTTCTTCCAAAAGATGCAATAGTGTCTTGCAAAAAAGGACGTTCTGGAACAGGTATTGCAGAAATAGTTATTAAAAGTATACACGGTGGACATTCAACAATTCATTTGGAAACAGTGCGATCTTTCATGCAAAACAAGATGGGCTTGGAATCATCTAACTGGGATTGGATTCATGTTGATGAGCCTTGTCCTAGAGAGATGTGGGTTGCTGTATCTCGTGGTCTAGTTGATCGTGCAGGCTCTGCTTGGTTTACTTGCACGCCAATTACTGAGGCATGGATTAACGATTACTTTATTCCACGCTCTCTTACACGTTCTACCTTTGACGAAGGTTACAAAAACGTAGAAGAAGAAAATTTAACTAAATACGTTCTAACCGGCAGTTCATACGACAATCCGCACATTAGTAAAGAAGCTTTACAAGCTTTTGAAGCTGATATATCAGCTGACGAAAGAGAGTGTCGTATTTCTGGTATTCCTGCTGCTTTAGCTGGTGTTGTTTACAAAGAGTTTTCTCAAGATATACATGTTTACAGAGACTGCCCTAAAGGTTGGGAAGACGTTATTACTCCGCCTCGCAATTACACAATTAGAGTTTTTATTGACCCGCACCCTAAGACACCACATGCTGTGTCATTTTTTGCAACTTCGCCAGAAGGATACACTTTTCAATACCAAGAACTTTTTCGTCCTGGTTTAATTTCAGATATCTGTGAACACATCAAAGCAGTCGTAGACGGTTACGTTGTGGAAGATTTTATTTGTGACCCTATTGCTTGGAATGAGAACCCGATTGATGGAACCTGCATGGCAGATGTATTTTATGAGCAAGGGCTTAATATTGTGCCAGCAGTAAAAGATCTTGCTTATGGTATACAAGCAACTCGCAAAAAATTAAGAGACCGTGACGAAGCAGATCGTCCTACTTTTTATGTGCATGAAGGATGCGATACATTCCTTTTTGAAATTGATCGTTACGTATGGAAACCTAATACTGAAAAACCAGTAGACAAAGACGACCACATGATGGAGAACCTTTATCGAGCAGTGCTTTCTGGTATGAAATATGTTGAGCCTGGTGGTTACAAACTTACAGTCAATCCTATCAATTTAAGCTCGACTAAAAGTATTTTATCAGGTTCTAATGGCTTACCAACTATGGGATCACTTAGCCTGCCTAAACAACAAACCTCAAATAGATATCGAGTTTAACATCTTCAATCGTTGAAAGCGTCATGGAAGAAGAATTAAAGAAAAGACTAGCTGCTGAAGAGCAAGATGATAATTTGGTCAGACTAAAGAACAAAGTTGTTCAACTGGTCAAAGAGTCTAGATCAGAAATGTCAAAAAATTACGAACGTTGGGACAAAAACAACGATGTGTATTGTGGACTACGTGCACCAGATGAAGAAGACATTGACGCCAGCGATCATAATGAGCCTGAAAAAATGGTTGTTCCTATGTCGTTTGCACAGATTCAAACATTTGTAGCCTTTATCTTTTTGCTGTTTTACCAAAACAAAAGGTTCTTTGAGTTGATTGGAACTGGCAGTGAAGACAAAGGTGATAAGTCAAGCGACGGTGAAAAGTTGTTAGAAGCAGATATGCGGTCTAACTACGGCAGCCAGCAGGTTTATCAGTTTTTGACTAATGTTGGTCGATTCTCGATTGGAATTTTTAAGAGCTGGTATGAAACAGAAAATCAGTTTGCTCCTGCTACAATTCCAGGCGCAATCGCACAGTTAGGTGATATTGAAGTATCTAACGAAAGCTCTGAAACTGAACAAGAATATCTGAAGTTTCAAGGCAATAAGTTCACTAACATCTCGCCATATAACTTTTTTCCTGATACAAGATTTCCTCTGAGTGAATGGCACAAAGGATCTTTTGTAGCTGATGAGACAGAGTGGCATATCAATTATCTTAAAAAGCACGAAGCTGCAGGAAGGGTCGCAGGAGTTGAGTTTATTGAGCCTATGACTAAACAAGATTATGAAAGACATCGTAATCACACTAGGTTGTCAGCTTTTCATAATTATACAATTAGTGAGTCTAGAGTTAAAACAAAAGAAGATCAAGTTGTATGTGTTACTGAATGTCAATTAGAGATTAATCCAAAGTCTTACGGCTTTAGCGATACTGACAGACTTGTTAAATATGTTGTCCAAATTGCTAACGACGATAGAGTAATACGTGCTGAGCCTATTGGCTACATGCACGATGAATATACTTACGACGTTGGACTTATTTCGCCTGATATGCACCAGCATATTGGACAATCAATTGCAGATTCTATTGATCCTATTCAAGAGGTTATTAGCTTTCTTATTAACGCTAGGCTTATGGCAAATAAGAAAGGTTTGGAAAACAACATGATTGTTGATCCAGGTATGATTGATATGGCAAGCCTTGAAAGCCGATCACCTTGGATTCTTACTAAGAAAGGTGCTCCCAAAATGGGCGTTGATCGTTTTGCTAAACAGTTGCAGTTTAATGACTATACTGCTGGCAATTTTAATGACGCTGAAGTTCTTATGAAAGTCATGCAAGTGGTGACTGGGGTTAACGAGAACGCGATGGGTCAGTTTCACGGTGGCCGTAGGTCTGCTACTGAAGCTCGCGCCGTTAACTCCGGTTCCGCTGCACGTATGAAAGTTACAGCTAAACTACTGTGGGACTGCGCCTTTACACCACTCGGACAAAAGCTGTTGTCGAATCACAGACAAGGTATTACTTATCCAGGTTGGCAAAAAATTATTGGTGAAAATACTGAAGAAAGGTTTCAAGCGTTCAAACCAACAGACCCAAGCCAACTTATTGGCTTAAAAGATCATTTTGTTCACGATGCTACACTTCAAAGCGAAAAAGGTTTTATTGCACAATCGCTGCAAGAACTTGTTTCTGCTATGATGGGAACGCCAGAAGTAATGGCGATGCTCAATGTCGATCTTGGCGCACTTATAAAAGAAATTTTAAGGTTGCGTGGAATCGAAAATGTAGATCGTTTTCAAAGCCAACCTCAACCTCAAATCTTAAATGGACAAAATCCACTGGGACCAGGTCAAACTCTCCCAAGTTCGGCAGGAGTTGGACAACTTCAAGGACAGCCTACTTTACAAGCTGTTCCAGGAGGAATGCCAACAAGCTGAAGATATGTTAATTGACATGGTAACAAGTGCTCAACCTGATGGCATTGCTGCTTTAATTGTTAGAGAGCAAGCTGCTGGATCACTTTCCCAAGTCAGAATAGATAAATACTGGTTCGAAACTAAACAAAACGAACTAGCACAACTAGCCCAAACCGAAAAGAATGATATATAAACTACCAATAAATGGCGTATTCAACGAATACGAAGAAGCTGGAGATTACAGCACTGGACATGGTGATCTGGAATCTTTTGATGAAACTGTAGACTACGAAAGTGGTGTGCCAGTTGAAGAAGAATACGAAGAATACGAAGAAGCACCCGCTGTTGAAGAGGCTCCGCAAGAAACAATGGTGCCTATGTCTGAGATGATGCAGTATATGCAAAGTCAACAGCAGGGACCTCAGCAAGCTGAAGCTCCACAAATGTCGCAAGAGGAGATTGATCAGCTTTTGAATACTGTTCGCGTTGATAATGATCTTGCTGAGTCAATCTTTGGTTCAGAAGTTTCTGATCAACAAGTCAAAGCTTTGCAAAATTTTGCTGACTCTATTATTAAGAACTCCACAACAGTTGGAAACTATGCGCTTCAGCATATGTATTCTAAACTTAATACACAAATTTCGCCCGCGCTAGATATGGCTCGTGAAGCTAGAGATAATGAATTTTACTCTGGCGTAACAAGCATGTATCCTGCACTAAAAGGCCACGAGCAAACAATGAGAAAGGTGCTTGAGCAACTACGTCAAAGTGGTTATACCGCAAACAGTGGTGCTGAAGCAGCTCAGATCGTTGCTGGCCAAACCGAATCGCTAATTCGTTCTGTTAACCCACAGTTCAGTTTGCAATCCGGTGCTCAAAACAACAACAACAATGGACAGCAGGGCAGCATGCCTTCAATGGCTTCGCTTGGTGGCGGAGCTGGAGGAGGACAGCAAGGTGCCCAAGGTGGTAGATCGAAAGTTCCTACTGGATTGGACATTTTCTCCTGAGCTGCCCTTTAACCAAAAAACAAAATAATAATACAATATGTCAATACTAGGCTTACAGTCATCTTCGGATTTGACAGGCGTTCAGTCTCTTGATATCCGACGTAAGGTGTTTTACCAGTATCCTAACGGCGCGGCACCTCTTATGGGTTTGCTGTCCATGATGGATGATGGCGACGGTGAAACAGATAAACCCTCTTGGGGTTGGAACGAAGAACGTTTTCCAACTTTCCAAGCTAAAACAGCTCAAGCTAATTCCGCTGGACCATTTACCGATACTTCCGGTTCTAATGGCGCAGCTGGAACTGACTTGACAGCAGCAGGCTGGGGACTCGCAGGAAACGCAGCTTTTCGCGTGTTTCTTAACGATGTTTCCCTAATTCAAGAACGTGATGTTCTTGAGTTTCGTAACATTCCTGGAACATCTTCTTCCGAGAAGACTTTCCAAGGCGTTATTACTGCTGTCTACCCCACGGAAAACTCAGTCGACGTTCTCTTGATTGAGACGGTAGCAAACGTGCTTAACACCACCGCTGCTAACGCTATGGATGTGATCATTGTATCTTCAGCAGCTGCTGAGGGTGATCGCTCTAAGACGGGTTTCCGCACATTGCCGATCGAAGTGTATAACTACACCCAGATCTTTCGTCATTCGTTCAACTTCACGCGTAATGCGTTGAAGATGGGCCTCAAGTTTGATAGCTCTGGCACTTACAAGTCCACAGCTAAGATCAATTCCTTGAAGCACATGAAGCTGCTTGAATACGCCTTCCTTTTTGGTCGTCGTTCTTCTTATGCTGCAACTACCGATGATGGTGACACTACGGTTCGTCGAACTCTTGGTGGCATTCGTTGGTTCCTTGAGCAATACGAAAAGGGTAATACCTCTAATGGTGGTCAATTTGATTACCGTCCTAATGGCTCTGATATTTCAGGCGACGCATGGGATTCTTCGGATGACAAGCGTATTCTTGATTTTGCAAATGCTGACATTACTGGTGAAGAGTTTGAAGATCGTATCATTCAGAACGCGTTCCGTTATACGAACGATGAATCTTATGAAAAGATTGCTCTTTGCGGTCAGCGTTTCTTGTCTGAGTTTAACAAGTATGCTAAAAATGCATCACTTAAAACCATTGACCTTCACTCTAAAGAAGATACCTTTGGTATGAAAGTTACATCTTGGGAAACTGCTCATGGTGTGCTTCACTTCAAATCACACCCACTTCTTGCACAAACCGACGTTCACAATTCGTCTGCGTTTATTCTTGATATGGGAGAGCTTAAGTATACACCGTTCCAAGATTCGGATACGACATTGCTTAAGAATCGTCAGCCTCGCGACTATGATGGTCGTAAGGATGAGTGGCTTACTGAAGCAGGTCTTGAGTTGCACTATCCAGAGAACCACATGTTCCTGGATCGCCTTGGATCAATCACTCTCTAACCCCTAATGAGGGAGTGAGGTTAATCCCTCCTCCCTCTTATTACTATGGCAGATTTAGAAAAAAGCGACGTTACTTTCCACAAATCATATTACACTACGCAAGACAAACTTGTTATGTCTCGTGATGTGACTATCGAGCTTGCTGGTCAAGGCGACGAAACAGATACAATCCCTGCTTCTGCCCTCGGGTTTAAGAGCTTCGAAGGCAGTAGCACACTTACAGAAGACGACAATAGCACTATTGTGCTTGGTGTTGCGTCTTTTGACAAATCAATCCTCCTGCTACAAGACGGGACGCATAATGCGCCTGGAACTTTTACAGGAACTTTCCGTGGCGTGGTCAACGGCCGTGCACATTAACCCAAATAAAGGACATTATAAATGAAAAGACATCGAGTCGGAGTAAACGATGAAGTAACCGCAAGTTCAGCAGTAGATGTAAAAGATACAGCTATGCTTAACACCGAAGCGCGCGAGCGTTTTGCTACTGGAACAAATACAACCAAGCGCCACACGGTAAAACATGGGGCATTTGGAAAGCTTGGTTTGCGCGGTCACGCCAAGTAATTCAACCATTGAAACCGTTTAGTGCTATAAGCTATGAACATCGGACAAATTAAAACTACGATTGCTGCTTATCTGCAAGTTGATCAAAGTCAACTTATTACAGGTGGTGTTGACTTGTTGTTAATCGCGTGCAATAACGCACGTCGGTTTGCTACAAGAATGCATGACTGGAATTGTGAAGAGGTTCGAGCTTATGGCACTCTTACGGATGGAGTCGGTAACTGGAGAAACCTTAGTTTAATCAGTGACGATTCCAGTGTTACGCTGAAGCAGCCAGAAAGTTTTTACCTGCAATATGGTGAAGACTTGCTGGTTGTTAGGCAACACAGTATGCGCCACGGTGCTATTGCAGCAAGTGAAAGAAACACTGCGCAAGGCATTAGTAGTGCTTTTAGGTATCTTAACGATGGTGCAATTTACAGAGAAAGCTTAGTTGCTCCTTTTAGAGGAACAAGTTATAACGCTTATATACAAGGCGAGACTGTAACTTTTGTGCCTAAACCTAGTGAAACTACAACTTTTGTTGTAGATGGATACAGACGATTTGACGACTATGCTAATGATTCAGATGAAGATTTTTTCACAGATCAAGGATCTGATTTTCTGATTTATGGTGGCATTGTTGAAGCAAACATGTTAGTCAAACAATTTGTAAATAGACAAGAAGGCAATGTTGATGTGCCAGAACGGGCTAGAGATGACGCACTTGCAAGTCTTGTAGAAGAAGATAATTACTTGATTGAAGCAGGTAGAGCACCACATAAAAGGTAATGGCTGAGACCGATATAAATAACCCTGTTGGTTCTATTAAAGGACCAAAGATTGAAGCACAAAGAGTTAAAAGTGCAGAGACTACAGGAAAAACTTTAGTTACTACTGACCAAGAAGTAGCACACGGGCATCAATCTGATGCACCTATTTTTGGTGAGTTAGAAAAACGCGTTGTCAATGGTGGCAATATTAACAAATCAAGAGAACAGGTTACAAGATTTGATCCCTCAGATACTGGAACGCTTTCTCACGCAGAGCTAAAAGGGCTTGACCGTCTAGGTGGTGAAACTGTTACAACTACAGAGTCTTATGTCGATCTTACAAGTTCAACAACAGAAGATGAACTAAGTGATCAAGATTTGACATTGCTTAGTGAAAAACTTACTCAAGTTAATGAAACTAACGCTGTTAGTGTTGTTAATCGTGTTGATAGTTGGCGACCAAGAACCTTAACAAAGCATACAGACGACAACTTGTTTGGTGCGACCTCTAATTCAACAGCACAAGTTATTGCAGTTGGAACTCCTGTCGAAACTGGAAGTAATATTATTGAGGTTGTTGATCAGCAACTAGACGATGCTAAGATGCTTCGCACAGTTGTTAGAGCTGAAAACTATGTTAGTGACTCTGAACCTATTGGAACATTTACAAGCTTTGAAGAAGAACCTATTACTGGAAGAAGGGTTACTGTAGAACGAGCAATCTTTTTGGCAGAACCTGCTACAACAGCAGATATGTCTATCGCTCGACGCACTGAAAGTGTTGTTCAATCAAGTGATAACGTTTGGACAAGAATCAGAAAAACGATTGATAGCTCTATTTTAACTGAAACATTTTATGAGTATCATAATGTTGATTTTTACTTTAATTCTTATTTAGACCCTCTTGTTCCTTTTAAGGTTGTTTCTGATTTAAATACTGTTTCAGCTAATAAATCAGGTGATCAACAGTTAAAAGTGCCTGCACGATTTGAAGTTACTTATCATGCAACAGCACAAGGACCAGATGAAATCTTTCAATTTAAGACTGTAGACTTATCTTATATTGATGGAGATTTTAGAATTGAGGTTCCTAATATTATTTGTGACGATGGTGAAATTGTTCTAAGAAAATTGAATTTAATCACCATAGGAGCAGGAGGCTTTGGCGGTTACAATGTTAGCGAATTGCCTATAACCACGTATTCTTGGAGAGGTAGTTCTCCTACTGCAACAGAATACCTTGATATAATGGGTGAAGAAAGATTAATTGCAGATGATACAGTTAGATGGAAGTATGATTTATGGAGACGGACGAAGATTTATATAACACTTCCGGACTTGACGGAGGAGTTCGGAGCACTGACTTACGAGCCATACGGCTCAGTCTAAACGAAGCAGAACAGCAAATGACTCAAGAAGAGTCAAGCTTTGACCAAGAAACACAGCAACTGTTAGAACAGTATAAAGTAGTAAAATCTCAATAATGAGAAGGTTGAATTTGCACGGTGTTAATGGCGTTTGTGGAATCTCCACAGCTTACAAGCAAACAGCTGCAGCAATTAAAGCTGTTTGTAATGTATCTAGTGCAGAAGACTATGACGACTTTTATGTTCATGGTTTGCCACGTTCTACTCGTAGCTTAATACATCTTCCTAAGTTTCTTGACGGCAATAACATTGCTTACTGGATGTGGGAAAGTTCAGAGCTTGCAGTTGACTTTGCTGAACATGCAACGTATTACTCAGAGATATGGACTGCTAGTAATTATTGTAAGTCTATCTTTGAAACGCTTGGTAAACCAGTAAAGTTGGTTCCACACTGTGTAAATGATTATAAATACAATCCCGACGCAGCAGATGACGTTCCTGTTATTTTAGTTGCATTTAATTGTGATAGTCGAGTATCTAGAAAGAACCCATTTTTTGCTCTTGAAGCATTAAATAAACTTAGTGAGTCTATAGCCTTTAAAGTTAAATTTAAGGTATCAAACTCAAAAAACTCTTTATTAAAGTATTTCAAAAAACAAGCTGAAAGTTTAGACTGCGAGTGGATTACTGACTCACTTACACGTAATGATTTGCTTTCGTTGTATGATGATTGTGACATACTGTTTAGCCCTCATAAGAGTGAAGGTTTTGGTTTGCACATGATTGAAATGATGGCTATGGGTAAAAAAGTTGTAGCCACTGGTTATTCTGGTAATATGGATTTTTGCAATGACGAAAATTCTTACTTGATTGACTACAAACTTGATAATGTTGACGATGAGTTTTACTTAGGTGAGTGGGCTTATCCTAAGCTTGACAGCGCAGTCGATTGTTTAAAAGCTGCGTGCAAAGACGGACAGACAAAAAACTTTAATGGCTTTAATACAGCACTAAGTTTTAATTCTGCAAATTTAATTAAACACACTTTAAAAGCACTATGAATTACGTTGTTCCTACTTTTATGCGTTGTGGTTCTACGCTTGTAACTCGTGGTATCTGCGGACTGCTAAATGTAAAGTATGAGACTTTTAAATCCAAGCTTCGTTGGAGGCTTTCAGAAAAAGAATCTGAGTCTTTTGCAGAAGGAAATAACAGAGTTATTAAAACACATGAACTTATACCAAGAGATTTATTAGACTTGGCTATGGCTGACAAAGTGGGAATTATCTCAGTCAGACGTAGATTTTTAGACGTGCTAGCATCGTATATTCTTTACAATGGTAAAAAACGACCTGCAAACAAAGAATCTGTTCATTCTACGTTTGAAGAGTTTAATAAGCTTTATAAAGATTTACCAGACGAAGTTTATGTGAACTGCTTTATTGACACTAGGCTAGAGTTTGTTCGGAGCCAAGCTAAGATGTGGTTAAAGCATGATAAAAGTTTTTGTTGCAAAAATCACGTGGCTTTTAATTACGATACTATATGGACGGCTGGACATGAGTATATGTTGGAAAAACTTATTAACACATTTAATTTAGACGTAGATCAAGAAGATTTTGACAGAGCGTTAGAATGCTGTGAATTTAAACCTCAAGGTTCAGGCAGTCATCAACGCCAAGGTATTCCTAAAGATGGTCTAAGACTTATTGATAAATCTCTTAGAGATCAAATTAACACTATTGTTCAACAAGAACGTAGCAAACTTAGAAACTTATAATATTATGTCCACACTGTATAATTCCCCAGGTAGATACAATCCATATCGTCCAAACAGACCCGTAAGAGCTACAAGACAAAGCTTACGTGATGGGTCGTATGTAAGCTCTCGTAGATCTTTCAATCCTTTAGATAAAAATGAAGTTCGAGCTTATGGGCAATACAACCTAAACGAAATGGCAAATTCTGGTAGATTGTCTAGAAACCCTAACGTTAGGGCAGGACAACTGCAGCAAGATCCTCAAGCAAGAGGTATATTAAACATGGCTACAACCGGAAACTATCCGTCTTTTGCTCTTTCAGACGAACAAATGCCTGAGAATCAAAAGGCATTTATGAACCTCCCAGGTTCACAATATCTAAGGAGTAACGTTAGGCCTTTGGTAAATACATTAAATCCTGGAGCAGCTGATTATACTGAAAGAAACAAACAACGTTACAATCAGTATGGTTTCCCTCAAGGACTTAAACAAGGGGTTAATTATTTTACAAATAGAACCACTCAGGGATATAGTGGAACACAAAATACAAATCGAACAATAGGTAACCAGCCGTTTGGCAGGTTGTAATCAAAGTCTAATAAATTTAACTTAAATAATATTATGCCAGGAGGAATACAAGGGCGTCTGCTAAGAGAGCAAGCTAAGGCGCAAAAACTAAAAAATGAGGCAATGGAGCGGCAAATGAGCAGCCCTCTACCTATGCTTCAAAACATGGCTGCGCTTCAAAACGTGCTATCTGCAGATGATAGAAATATTTCTAACTTGTTATCTACTGCAGGTTATCACGCTGATCCAACTGAAATTATTCAAAATCTTTTGAGGCAGCGAG
>Ga0070750_10001753_pt1 | contig 12093 bp, 3 predicted proteins | sample VirMetDEL_Nov_24_FD_77013 | JGI IMG/M metagenome (GOLD analysis project Ga0070750, IMG submission 77013) | Aqueous microbial communities from the Delaware River and Bay under freshwater to marine salinity gradient to study organic matter... | ecosystem: Environmental > Aquatic > Marine > Coastal...
AGCTGGTGTTGTAAGATCACATTCTTTCCGTACTAACGGAAATACTAAGATGTTCATCACAGGATCTTCTGTAGGTATAAACACACAGACTCCTACAGAAGCATTAACTGTAGAAGGAAACATCTCAGCATCTGGTGATTTATATTTAGGTAATAATAGTACTATTAATTTTAATACTACTACAGGTACTGTGGGCAAAATAGTCGGAGGAAGTGATTTAAGCTTTTACTCAGACAACCTCATTAAGTTTGTAGAATCTGATGATAATATAATCAGATTAGTTGCAGGTACTAATAGTGGTACATTTAACATCAACACTACCGGAGAGTACAACTCTGCAATTAAGCTATATGTAAACGGAGATTCTAGATTCAACGGCGACGGTACTTTCACAGGAGATCTTACAGTCTCTGGTATTGTAACAGCCCAAGAATTCCACACCGAATTTGTATCAGCTTCTATTATATACCAGTCTGGATCTACTAAGTTTGGTAATAGCTCAGACGATACGCATGAATTTACAGGTTCTCTTCAAATAAACTACCCAGCTGGAGGAACTCCAAACCTTTTAACTCTTTACGGTGACCGTAATAGTAATGATACTGAAGTAGGTATCTTATTTAAAGATAGAAACGTAGCAACAGGAGGCCAAGAGGCAGCTAGAATTTATTCACAACGACAAGGTAGTGGAGGTGATTTTGACTTAGTATTCGCAACCTCAGATGCTGGAGGAACAGATACGCTAGGAGAAGCTATGCGTATTGACCATGTAGGTAAGGTAGGTATTGGTACAACATCTCCACTTCAAAAACTACACTTAAAGGACGGTACAGACGTAAACCTTCAAGTAGGAGCAGTGAGTGGTGAATTGCAGTTAAAGTCTACTAATGACGCTGACACTGCCTATATCCCAATGATACTACGTGCTAGTGAGTTTAATATTCTTAGCGGTAACGTAGGTATTGGTACTACTAATCCTGAAGTAGCTCTTGAAATTGGGAATGTTAGCGGTGGGCATATAAGACTTGCTTCCGCGTACAGTTTACAATGGGGAAGTGCAAATAATAGAATATACAACCAATCAAACGATACTGTTTTTGTTAACAATGCGACTGAATCTGTTCGTATATTAGGTAATGGTAACGTAGGTATTGGTACAACATCACCTTCTCAAAAATTAGAGGTAAGAGACGGTAACCTAATGGTATCAAGCTCTACTAGTGAAGTAGTAATTGGTACAGCATCCGGTAAACCGAGAATGCAATCCAATAACAACAAGGATTTACTCTTCAGTACTCCAAGTTACACCAACCTTGTGTATCTACAAGAGAGCTCAGGTAAGGTAGGTATTGGTACTACATCACCAAACAAAAAACTAACAGTAGAGGGTGCTATTTCAGCATCATCAGGATTCTACGGTGATGGTAGTAACTTAACCGGTATTACTACTTCAGACGGTCTAGCAGATATCTTAGAGAACGATAATTCAGCCGGAGGTTTTAACCTCGATATGAATAATAACGATATTCTTGGAGTAGATGAGATTGCAGTAAACATCGTTAACGGTATTTCTGCTTCTTTATCATACATAACAGCATCAGGAGATCTGTTTATTGATACTGGGGTAGGGATAGGAACACAGCCTAACCCAACTGCAGCTTTACAAGTAGAAGGAATTATCTCAGGATCTAAGATAGATTTGAAGAGAGGTGGGTATATTACCTTCTATGGTGATGATGATGGAACCGGTGATCATGCTATTACAAGTAGAGGTTCTACAGGAAACGCAAGTGATGATTTACGTATAAACTCATTCCACAATGTTCATATAAATCTTGATTCTAATAATAACAATAACTCAGATACCACTTATTTTGATATTAGTCAACATGGCGGCACCGCAGGGTTAGGAACCAGAATATTCTCAGTTAGAGGAGATGGAGAGGTAACAGTTACAGGTAATCTAACAGTAACAGGTAACACTTACGCTACTGCCTCATGGGCAACCGATCTAGTAAACATTCCGGACCTTGTAGCAGTTCTTACCGCTGGTAACGGAGGTGGAGGATTGAGTATTACAGAAGTAAATGATATTACAGCTACCGGTACAGTAGAAGCAGGATCATTTGTTGAAACTTCTGCTAGAAGGTTTAAAGAGAATATTGAACCTATACAGGGATCTTTAGAGATTGTAGAACAGCTACAAGGTGTAACCTTTAATAGGATAGGAGAAGAAAGGCATGAGTACGGTTTCATCGCAGATGAAGTACAGACTGTAGCTCCTGAATTAGTCTCGTACGATGATACTGGACAGATACACGGTGTACACTATGCTAGGACGGTAGCAGTATTAACTGAAGCTGTTAAGGAATTAAATGATAAAGTAAAAGCTCAGGATCTATTTATTAAAGATCTAGTTGCTAGAATCGAAAAATTAGAGAATAAATAATATGGCTCAGTTTTTAGACACCTCCATAACAGGTTCGTTAATACTTTCAGGCTCTTTAACACCTATCACCTTCCCAGGGACTAATACCCGTATTGAAGTGGGTGATCCAAATGGAACAGATTACTCGCTAAATTTTAGATCCAATAGGTACTACTATTTTCAAGATAACGCAACATTCTATGTACAGGGTAGTATAACTGCCAGAAACGGTATTAGAAATGATGGAGGTCCTTTAGGATTAGGACATCTTAGTGCAAACATCATGTACCTATCAGGATCTTCGGTGGGTATTGGAACAAGCACACCTTCTAGAAAATTATCTGTGGAAGGAAATGCATACGTAAAAGGCCAGTTTGCTGTAGATGTAGATAACCCGGGCACAAATTTAAGAGAAGACTCTCAAATAAAACTGCAGAGTAGAGGTAATCAAGCAGGAACCATAAGATCAAGTCAATGGTATTTAGAGACAGACTCAGACAGCATATACGGTAACTCTGCATTTACAATTGCAAAAAACTATGACGGTGGCTCTCAGAGTGAGTATTTAAGAATAAGCTCAGCAGGCGATGTTACAATAAAACAAGATCTCACAGTCGAAGGAATCGTAACAGCACAAGAATTCCACACTGAATTCGTATCAGCATCTATTATTTACTCATCAGGATCTACTAAGTTTGGAGACACTGTAGATGATGATCATAACTTTACAGGTTCGATAAACCTCCTAGCACAATCAGGAGCATCAGGATTAGATATAAAGAGAGGATCTAACATTTATATGAACTTAAATAACTCATCAACACGTAATGAGTTTAACTTTAAGTCATCGACAGGTTTAAGATTCTACCACGGTACAGATTCTACTACACCGTTATTTATCTCTTCAAGCGGTAACGTAGGTATTGGAACAACAAACCCGCTTTACAAACTACACGTAGTAGGAGAGGGACTATTCCAAAGCGATATTATCATTAGCGGATCATCACCAGCTATTAAGTTTAACGAAGTAGGTCAAGCTACCAACGAAGCTTACTTAGGTATCGGCGGTCAAAAGATGACCATTTATACTGGTAGAACTGGAACAAGTCGAAACGATCTCTGGTTACGAGTAGGAGATAGCGCTAATAGCTCAACACCAACCATTTTTGCTACTGGATCAAACGGGTATGTAGGTATTGGGAACGAAGCACCAGCTAGAAGATTACATATCGGCGGAACTGGAGGCTCAGGCGGCGGCATTATGCTATCTCCTTCTTCAGGCGACATAGAAATTCAATTCCAAGACTCAGGGACTACCAACGCTTATATTACCTTAAAAGACGGTACTCAGCAGATGAGACTTAGAGACGATTCTGCTAACGTATTAAATATTGATTTCGGTACCGAGAGAGTAGGTATTTTGACTACAGCTCCGACTGTAGCTCTACAGGTAGAAGGAGATGTATCAGCATCGGGTTATTTAAAAGGAGATACTTTATACGCTCTTAACGACGTAGTAGTAGCAGACCAAATTTTACATTATGGTGACACAGATACTAACATTTCATTCACAGATGATCAAATAGTCCTGAATGCCGGTAACGTTGAATTTATAAGGTTATCAGAAGGTCTTTCCGACCAGTTAGTCATTAATGAAGGTGGCGCAGCTTTAGACCTTAGGGTAGAAGGAGATGCTGATACAAACCTCATCAGAACAGACGCTGCTAATGATAGAGTAGGTATAGGAACAAGTACACCTCAAAGAAAGTTAGATGTAAAATTACCAAACACCTCAGGAGACCTTGCTAGTATAGCAGGTCAACTATCAGTAGGAGTTTACCAGGGATTGCACTTTGGGTACAGCGAACCAAATAACAACCTGTATAGAAAATCTGCAATCGTATTTGAACGTACTGATTACACCTCAAATAATGCACAAGGAAAGGTGCATATATTAAACGGACCTCAAGCAGGATCTGGTAATGCTACTTTAGCAGATGCTAAATTAACTATTGGTGAAAGCGGTAACGTAGGTATCGGAGTAACTTCACCATCACATAGTCTACACGTATCAGGAACGTACGATGTAGTTAAGATTGAAGGATCAGGATCAGCCAATTCTTCTAGTTTATTTGAGGTACACGGTAATAACGGTCTACTCTTTGCCATTGACGATGATCTAAGTGATTCATTGTTCTCTGTTAATACAATCGCGGGTCTGCCGGTGATAGAAGCATTCTCTGATAACAGAGTAGTGATGGGTGCTTATAATCAGAATGATTTTGTGATTTCTGGTTCAAAAGTAGGTATTGGAACTGAGTCCGCCGCAGGTAAGCTCCACGTTTATACTGGTGACGCAGGTGCTACAACCACTAACTCTAATCACGATGATTTAATTATCGAAGGTAGCGGTAATATAGGAATGCAGTTATTTAGTCCTGCTTCAAGCTACCAATATATTGCTTTTGGAGATCCTGGAGCAGCAAACGCCGGGTATATTCGATACTACCATACTAACAATGAGATGGTATTCCGCACTAACGGCGGGGACAGGATGACTATAACCTCAGGAGGTAACGTAGCTATTGGATCAACCTCAGCATACACTGTAGGAGGTACAGCAAAATTAACTATTGCTGGAAACTCTGCAATATGGGGAGCTTCTAACACTGACATGTCTTACTTTAGAAGACTCGGAGCCGGTACTTTCCAGTGGCAAACTTATAACGGAGGTAACTCAGGTGATATTAACCTACAGCCTTACGGAGGTAGCGTAGGTATTGGTACAACAGCACCAGCTTCCAAACTAGAAGTAAGAGACGGTAACATTGTAGTATCAGGATCTACAAGTAAAGTAGCTTTAGGTACAGCTACCGGTGTACCGAGAATGAATTCAAATAGTAGCAACGATTTACTATTCAGTACAGCTACTCAAACTAACGCTCTTTACATTCAAGAGGCAAATGGTAGAGTGGGTGTTGGTACAACCTCACCAACCAAAGCATTAACAATTGAAGGAGATGTATCAGCATCAGGAGGTTTTTACGGAGACGGTAGTAACCTAACAGGCATTACTGTATCATCCACACTTAACGATATCTTAGCAAACGGTAACGAAGCTACCAGTTACAATATCGACATGAATAATAACGATATTATTGGAGTGGATGAGGTTACTGCTAATATATTTAACGGAGCATCAGCATCTTTATCCTACATAACTGCTTCAGCAGATCTGTTTATTGATACTAACGTAGGTATTGGAACTGCTAGTCCTCAAAAGCCTCTCCACGTAAGTTCTAACAATGATGCTCCGATTAGGGTAGAGTCAACAGACGCTACTACAGGTATTTTATTTGTTGATCCAAATGGCAGTAATGCATTATACTATGTAGGGTCGGGTGACTCTTTTTACACAAGTGCTAAATTAGGTATTGGTCAAGCACCGTCAAGAGATTTACACGTTAAAAAAGCTAATAGCGGCGGTCAGGTTAGATTAGAAGTATTTAACTCTAGTAACACCGCAAATAGTCACGGTATAGTATCTATTTACTCAGGAGGAGCGTCCGGTGGAGATCCATTCTTACACTGGAAAATTGATGTGCAGCAAGACTGGTCAATGGGTATTGATAACTCAGATGGAGACAAACTTAAAATATCTAAAAACTTCGGACCGGGAACAAACGACTACTTAACGGTAGACACAGCTGGTAACGTAGGTATTGGCACAACCACTCCAAGTGATAAACTTGACGTTCATGGTGTCATAGCACTTAACAGTGTTGCATTTATTAGTCAGAGTGGTAATGTAGGATACATTGGAGATATAGACGGTGTTGATGATATTGGTAATATAGATATCAATACAGCAGGCGGCTCAACAAGAATATTCTTGGAGGATAGTGGTAAGGTAGGTATTAATACCGAGACACCATCGACAGCATTACACATCTCAGGAGGAAGCAACTTTAGAACCCTACAACTAGAGCATGAAAACCCAGGTATATATTTTAAAGATAGAGGATATACTCAAGGATATCATATTGGGTATAATGCTGATGAATTATACATACTTAGAGATAGCGACGGCGACGGCGACTATAATAATATTCTTGCAAGCTGGACCGGTACTAGATACAGGGTATGGGGAGATCAACAAATAGACGGAGACCTCACAGTCTCAGGTATCGTAACAGCACAAGAATTCCACACAGAGTTTGTATCAGCATCTATTGTATATCAATCAGGATCAACCAAGTTCGGTAATACCTTAGACGATAATCATTCCTTCACAGGATCACTAGAAGTATCAGGTTCAAGTAACTTTAGTACACATATAGGTAACCCAAGTTCACCGTACGGAGGAGATGATCAATTTATTAGACTTATAAGTCCAAACGGAACAACAGGTACTTTGGTTAACGCTGATAACGGTAATACTTGGCTAAACGCAGACGGCGGTAAAGACTTGTGGTTAAACTGGTACTCTCTAAATTCTCCAACATCTAACGCAGACTTACAGGTTGGAGATGGAGAAGGTGGATCTGCTATACTAACAGTAGCAGGTTCATCAAGAAGGGTGGGTATCAACCAAACCTCACCATCAGCAGAACTCACCGTCCAAGGAAGTATACACATAAGCAGCTCACTACCCCAACTTAGATTCTCCGATCTTCAGCAAGAAGATTGGCAAATTTCAAACGATAATGGAGACTTCAGGTTCACGCAGTTAGATGATAATATAACTGCAATGTACATCTCCAGTTCAGGTAACGTAGGTATAGGTACAACCACTCCAACTCGGACATTAGACGTAGCAGGAACGGTAGCAGGTACAGACTTCTATGTAGATGAGTACATCTTCCATAACGACGATATAAACACTTACATGAGGTTCCTAGGAGACCACATTCAGTTTAACGCTGGCGGTCTTCAGATGATTACTATCAATGAAAACGGTACTCAAGACAAAGTCGTTATCAACGAAGACAGTAACGATGTAGACTTTAGGGTAGAAGGTAATGGAGATGCTAATCTATTATTTACCGATGCCGGTAACGATAGAGTGGGTATCGGTACATCTACTCCTTCTACAAAACTAACTGTAGCTGGAGCCATTAGTGCAAGTAGTCATGTATATGCCGAAACGTATAGATCTTCTAGAACAGATGGAGATTTATATTTACAAGCAACTACGTCAGGAGATTTTGTAGCACTAGGTACGCAAGATAATGTAGATATTGTCAAGGTTAACGGAGATGGTTCAGTTCAGTTTACCGAATACGGCTCAGGTACCAATACTGGTACTGCAGCTTATAACCTACAAGTAGACTCATCAGGTAACATTATTGAGCAAGCATTAGGTGGTACTGTAGCAAATGCGACAAGCGCATCATATGCAGAACAATCTAGAGAAATCTTTGTAGATAATACAGATTTAAATACTACTTTGTACCTTTTAGGTACAGGTGGAAATAGTAACGGTTATAAATCAATATACAAAGATGATAGCGATGCTGTATATTTTAATCCAAACACTGGTATTGTAACAGCGACAGGGTTTAGTGGTAATTTATCAGGTACAGCTACAAATGCAGATAACATCAATGTTGATGAGAAAAATGATAATGTAAATTATCAAGTTCTCTTTAGTGCAGCAAATGGATCAGGATACCAAAGACCATATATCGATACAGATAATGCACATCTAACGTATAATCCAAGTACTCATACTCTGACCGCAGGAACCTTCTCTGGAGCTTTATCAGGTAACGCTTCTACAGCTACTTCTGCTACTAGTGCATCTTACGCAACAAATGCTGATACATTGGATGGCGTTAGTTCAACCTCATTCTTGAGAAGTGATATCGCTGATACAGCAACACAGTTAACAGTTAATACCCTAATTGTAGGCTCAGCTGCTAAAATACGGTTTGCAAATAACGATTATATTAGATATGACGATACAGCTAATAGGTTCCATTTTGATGCAGATGGTGGGACAAGCAACGCATCAATACAAGCATCAACCTTTGTAGGAGCTCTATCAGGTAATGCTTCCACTGCAACCACTGCTTCATATGTAGCAGGTGGGAATGTGGATGGTGCAGTAGAAAGTGCAACAAACGCTACAAACGCTACAAACTTCAACGTAGCAGCTGATAATAGTACAGACGCTGATCATTACCTAATCTTCACCGGAGGTGCTACAGGTAATCAGCGGCCAAACTCAGACACAGGTTTATTATACAACCCAGGTACAAATATTCTAACAGTAGGTATTTTAGAGGCAGGTGAGAAATCATTTAACATTCCACACCCAACCAAAGAAGGAAAACGCTTGATATATGGTGTATTGGAAGGACCTGAGCACGGTGTTTACGTTAGAGGTAAATCTACCTCAAAGGTGATCGAACTTCCTGAGGTATGGACTGGGCTAGTACATGAAGATAGTATAACAGTACAGTTAACCTGTAAAGGTAAACCATTCAATATCTGGGTAGAAGACATTAGAGATAATAAAGTTTACATTAACACAGACGTTGACGAATTTGAATTCTTCTACTATATACAAGGAGAGAGAAAAGACGTCGATAAGCTAATAATTGAGAGAGATGCAGATTAAAGTTACGTATGATAAAGTCTCCGGCAGTCTATCTGTCGAGAACGACATAAGCGATGTTACAGTAGAAATAGCAGATAACGCTACAGTAGATACTAGCGGAAGCTTGTATTTTGAGATAGCAGTAGATACTTCTACTTATGAATCAGTAAATAGTATTGACGAAGATTTAATTATTGAATAATGGCAGCATTAACATCAGCACAATCTGGAAACTGGACTTCATCCGCAACATGGGGAGGATCTACTCCTGCGGATGGAGATACTTTCACTATTAACAGAGGACATAAGATAACTGTTAACTCTGACGTACGAACCACAAATGGATTCGGTGATATACAATGTTACGGTAACTTACATCTAGCAACAGGCGCTAAGTTTAGATTAGACGGCAGCCTTCAAGTTAGAGGTAATAATAGCGTAAGTTCTACCGGAGCTGATAATACTTTTTCAGAAGGAGGTACAACTACCGGAGGTAAGTTCTCTGCAGAAGGAAACGATATTATTTTCGAGGTAAACGGTACTAACTCAGAGCAGCATAGAATCTGGATTGATAATGAGAGACATACTTCTATTGATATTAGAGGAGACTACAAAAGAACAAACACTCAACTTAGTAGCGCTGTATCTGCAGGTGACGTCTATATTTCAGTAGACAGTACCAGTGGAATTGCTGCAGGAGATTGGATAGCAGTATTTTTTGATAGCGATCAAAACGATATTCATGTAAATAGTGACGAAGGATTCTGGGTTCACGATGTAGATTCGGGGAATAACAGATTGTATATCAGACAGTTTGTATCTCCTACAGCTACAATCACAAGTGTAGCAGGATCAACAATCACCGTAGACAACGCTAAAGTATTTAGGAAAGGATATAAGTTGATATGTGACACAGGAAGTAATCGTAAAACTGCTACAATCACATCTATTGATTATAATGGAAATAAGATTACTACTAATGCTACATTTGTATCTGCCAACGTTGGAGAAACACTTTATCAGACAGGAGCAGAAAGAGAGCACTCAGTAGACGATGTAGTAGAAAAAATAGCTACTACTGTACAAACTGCTATAACCTCCACAGGAAGTACTAATCAACTAGTAGTAGGATCTTCATCTGATATTGCTGTAGGAGACACCATTGTGATTGATGTGGATAACGATAGTGATGCCGGTTGGAATTATGATTCATCCTATACCGTGAGCAGTAAATCCGGAGACACTTTAACATTAGATAGGAATATAGCACATAAACATCACGCTGGTAGTATAGTCCAAATTTTAGATAGGCATATTATATTTAAAGGTGTTAACAGCGATGTACGTCCTTATCTTTATGTTGAATACTGGACAAGTACAACAGATACAGCTACCAGACACATCTGTATTAAGAACGCAGAATTCGACACCTGGGGCGGCAACAGTAACAGTACGTATTATAGAGGTATTATGATCGCCGGCTACAATTCCTGGTACGATGGGAACTCAAGCGATGGTAATAGAGATTTTGCTTCTAGATTCCAAGGTAATACTGTTCACGACTCAACCGGTAATACGGATTATAACGGATTTAGCTTTAGGCACTCTTATGGGCTTCAAGTAAGAAACAATTTTGCCTACGGCAACGGATCAATGCAACGGGGATTTTGGTTCTGGAGTACTCAATATGACCCACAGGTATGCAACTACTACTCTACGCGATTTGCCTACAGTTGCTTATACTTTGATGCTGCATATAATGTATATTCAGACATCTCTTACAACTACCTAACAAGATCGGATGACTACGGATTCATGCAACATCAAAACGCCACCGGTCACACTATTTCACACAACTACCTACTTAATCACGAACAGAGACCTTTGTATATTTTCTACCAGGGACATAATACTACCTCACGTAGATACTATATAAAAGGATTTAGAGCCTGGCCTTATAAGGGGAACAGAGACGGTACGAGTAATTTTATCGATTCTTATATTGATGCAAAGTGGTTTAAGAGGTGGTTTGATGATAGTACGGATACCGCTATAGTAAGCACTACCCGATACGGCGACGCTAGTATGAGCGGTGATTCAAATTACTACAGTAATCCCGGAGGATGCGGTCTGATAAAGGTCTATGAAGCTAACTTCGAATATGATAAAAAACTACACATAGGGTACGACTCCGTATGCTGGGATCAGTTAAACGGTACCTGGAAAGGATTTCTCATGAATGACAGTAGCGGGTTATATTGGAGTGATGCAATATATGTACCTGCAAATACAGTGGTTAGGGTATCGTGTAAAGTTAAAGGGCAGAATAATTCGAATTACAGCTTCCCAGTTCTCTACGCTGTAGATAATCAAAATACCTATGAAACCGGTAGATGGAGAACTCAATACAGTGGACAAACTAGTAGGTTAGATTCATCCGATTCTAAAGTAGCCCGTTCTATAGGATTTTGGGAGCAAGATCAAGGATCTTCTGCAATGAGAGGAGCGTTTGAAGAGCTGCAAGTAACAGTATCTGCTATGGACTATGGGTATATGCTATCTTATGGATTATGGCCAACAAGTACAAATCTCAACGAGGATCCTATCTACTTTACAGAACCACAAGTCTTTTTCGAGACTCCGAGAAAACTCAAATCCCATACCGACGGGAAAAGTGCTGTTAGGTCTGGATTTACCAGAGCTAAGAAGAGAATAGGTGGTACAAGGCTCTAATTATAATAAAAGACTATGGCTAAAGACGTTAGAATAATTCCTGCAGATGGAGATATCCAATTTTACAATGCAGCAACCTCAGCCTCAGGTAAGATCCAGCAGGTCAATGACGACCTTGTGCTATCTAATGCCGTAGGTGATATTTTATTTGGTGATACAGATTCCGATGTTTATATTGGGGATGGTATATCTAATGTGGATATTATCTTTGAACAGAATGGATCTATCAGAGGAGAGACAGGAAGTACTGTAGCTCTGACTTTAGGATCCAATGAGACTACGTTATATTTAACGGGATCAACTTTAGCTTTACAGAAAGACGGCGGTA
>Ga0070750_10001771_pt1 | contig 12029 bp, 5 predicted proteins | sample VirMetDEL_Nov_24_FD_77013 | JGI IMG/M metagenome (GOLD analysis project Ga0070750, IMG submission 77013) | Aqueous microbial communities from the Delaware River and Bay under freshwater to marine salinity gradient to study organic matter... | ecosystem: Environmental > Aquatic > Marine > Coastal...
AAGCTCTAGACAAGGGCCTTTTGAATCTCATAGATCATTTGGCGCAATATACACTGATCAATTAGCTAATGGTGTTGCTTGGACAAAAGTTATTTGGGTTGAAGTTTATGAAGATGATAACGGCCAAATAATTAATACTCAGTTTTCACCTGAAAATAATGAAGATTTAGCTAGTTGGCAATTATGGAATCCATTAAATCCTAATACTCCAATAACAAACAACGTATACCCGCAATACATTAGAGCTTTTGTGTTTTTAGAGTTTGCACCTTCTGGCCCTGTTGGTTTAACTAATAACGTTGATATATTTATAGATATTGATGAAGATGAGCCTGTATACGGTTGTACAGATCCTAACGCTGACAACACTACACCAGGCGCAACAATTGATGATGGGTCGTGTACGTACGCGCTAGTTCCTTACAATGTATACGTAAATGAATCTCAAGTAGTACATAGCGGTGCGTTTACTAATTATAACGATCCACCTTTTGCGTCAGAAGTTCCTGAATATGACTTTGTTACCTCTACATTAGGAACATTGAATTTAAACAGTTTGCCTGTTATGCCTAAAAATTTAGAGCTTGTTGGTGGTCAATTTACTTTTTCTTCTACTTATGTCGCTGGAGACAATGTTACTGAAACAATATCTTTTATGCTTAGGCCTAGATTACAAGTGAGTAATACTGGGTTGCAACTAGCTTCAGCTATTTTTGATTTTCCTCATACTGGTGGTCCTGAAGGTCCTGGTGCTGACATGACAGACTCTTCAACTTTTTTAGGTGATGCACAAAATAATTTAGTTGCAGCATCGCTTTATGTAAATAATATTGATCCTGATACTGGAAGTTCAGCTGGTAGAAACGTATATCTTGCCAACGGAACTACTATAGGTAGTAGTACTTCAGATCAACCAAATTGGGTTCCTGACGTTGGTTATACTGATTCAGAAGGTGATGTTCCTAAAACAGTTTGTCAGTGGCAGCTAGATGACGATAAGCTAGAGTTTGTACAACCTGACGGTACTATTTTTACTGCTTTTGTAACTAATTTTTACGTTGAAGAAGATTACGATACTGGTGGTAACTACCCGATACCTGGATATGAGTGGTTTCCACAAAGATTAGTTGTGCATGCTACTATAAGCTTTACAATGCCTGCTAACGATGTATATTTAAACTTTGATTTTGTACATGATACAGATCGTATAAATCCACAATAATATGGCAACAATAAACAATATAATTTTTGATACTTCTGCAATGCCTGCAGCCTTAACCACTAGGTCTTTTACAGTGGTTGGCGAGCCAGGCTCTCAGTTTACCATGACTGTAACAAACGAAGATAGTCACTTTTATAATTTTTCAGAAGAAGTAGATAAGAACGGTGATTTAAAAGTTGCTAGAGCTTTTACTGCTACACCAGACAGATTAGATGTTAAAACTATAGACGAAAGTGGTAGTTATACTAGTCTTATACAGTTTCCAGCAATAACAGACGACGATCATTACTATGTAACTTTATATGCTGTTGGCGACACTGATTTAAACAGTATTTTATCTGCAAATGATGTTTATATTTTGCCTAAGATATATCAATACAAAGATACAACTTTAACTTTTTCTTTGTCTTCAGCTGCAAACTCTGGTACATATAACACTTTGCCTAGTAACGTAACAGCTACAGGTGTTAGTAGCTCTGTCGTTAATGCAATACCATCTCAAGTAACAAAAAATATAAGTTTTGCTGTTAGCTTAGGATCTAGTCAGTTTGTAATAGCTAGACAGCCTATAGCAGATGATTTTGAATTTACAACAACTACAACAACGGTATCAAGCTCTGATTCTACTGGAGAAACTCTTGCTATAGAGGTTGCTGATATTAGCAAATTATCAGTGCGCATGGCTGTAACTGGTACGGGTATTGCTTCAAACTCTTTAATAAGAGAAGTTATACCAGGTTATAAAGATTATAATAAATCTTCAGATTTAGAAGATGTATATGTAATACCAAAAATAAAAAGTACAAACACTGAAGGAAAAGAAATAATATCAGATAGTCCTGGTGGGACAATAATTATAAGCAACGCTTCTACGTGGAACTCTGGTGTAACTTTAACTTTTACAAGTGGCATTAGAGATGTTGAAGATTTTAACGGAACAGTACTTGAAGTTAATAATTTAGCTTTAACAATAGATCCTGTAGTAACTACAACAGATGCTGCTGTTAGTAATAGCACAACAATACCTATCACAAGTACAGACGGTATAAAAGCAGCTGAAAGCGTTATAATATCTGGTATAGGCGTTACAGGTGCTCCACATGTAGACGCTGTTAGTGCTGGCGTAAATGTTACTGCTAGCTCTGCACAAACTATTGAAAATGGTCAAACAATAACTTTTACAGGTAGCAGTAGAAATGCTACTATAACAGCAGATATAAAAGTTTTGCAGTATGGTATTGACGATTTAACATTAACATTAGCTTTAGACAATATTTTAACAGTAGGATAATATGCAAATAACATTAACTTTTGACAAACCTTTAAATTGTTCAGTTTCAGTTGGAGACACTGTTTTTTATACGCCAGTATCTCAAGGTGGTGGTTTTAGCGTAACGCAAACATCAACAATGCAAGAACTTGGAACTGTTGTAAGTATAAGCGATCAATATTTACAACCACAATTAGTTATTAAAAATGACACTATATCTGTAGCTCCTACTATAACACCTGCTACGTTTATAGCGTTTAGAAAAAATAACAAAGTAAATTTAACTAGTTTAAAAGGCTATTATGCTGAAGCTAAATTTGAAAATAATTCAAAACAAAAAGCAGAGTTATTTGCTGTTAGCTCTGAAATAGTACAAAGTAGTAAATAATACACAAAAAGTGTAATTATAAATAAGTATAAATAAAAAATAAATATTATGCCAGTAGGTAAAAAGAAAAGTCCGGCAAAATTTATAGGAGCAGCAGCGATAGGTTTAGGCGTTATACAAGGCGCTACAAGCATTATTGGTGCTAGGCAGGAAAGAAGAAGATTAAAAAGAGAAAACGAAAGAGCTCAAAGACAATACGAGGGCTTTAGAAAAGATTTACAGTCTTTAGAAATAACAAATCCTTATCAAGATTTACCGACAACTTTTGAAAATACATTTGAAGATTTAACGGTTAACCAACAACAAGCACAGTTTCAAGCACAGCAAGGTGCTCAGGCTAGAGCTAATTTATTAGCTAATCTTAGAGCTGCTGCAGGTGGTAGTGGTATTGCTGGTTTAGCACAATCTTTAGCTAATCAACAACAACTACAAACGCAACAAATATCTGCTAGTATAGGACAGCAAGAAGCTGCAAATCAAAGATTACGTGCTCAAGGTGCTGCAAACGTGCAACAAATGGAGCAACAAGCTCAGGCTAGAGTTGGTTATGGAGAGTACTTAAGACAAGAAAGTGAAAACCAAAGACAAATGAACTTAATGCAGTTAAAAGCTGGTAGACAACAAGCGCAAAGAGATTTTAGAGCTAGCGCGCAAGCACAAAGACAAAGAATGATGGGTGGTGTTGGTCAAATTTTAGGTGCTGGTATACAAGGATTTGCCGCTGGTGGAGGGTTTACAGAAGGTGGATTTAGCTTTGACACTTTGTTTGGTAGAACACCTGGTTTAACAACAGCGCAAACTGGATATGATAAAATTACACCTACTATAAGTGGCACTAACTATAACGATGATATATTTGAATCTCAAGAGTATTTAGATCTTTTTGATCCAGAAGATTAAAATGATATATAAACAATAAATTATGGCAATAGATTTTTACAAATTAGGAAGACAATCAGGTGCTACTACACCTAAAGGACAGCAAAGTGGTTTTGAATCATTGGTAAGTAGTGCAACTAAACCACTAGAGGATATGATAAAAGCTAGTCAGGCTACTACTGCGGCTTTATCTGCTGCTATGCCAGCTGGTGTACCTATAGACAAAGTGCCTGAGCAATTAAGAGGTAAGGTAAGTGCATATCTTGCTGACAATAAAAAAGAATATACAGACGCTGCTAAAGTTGTTGCTTCTGGTATAAATCCTAATAGCCAAAGATATAGAGACGCTGTTGAAACAATGAATAGAGTTAGTACTAAATTTGAAAATTTAAGTAATACTTTAGAAGACATTGCAGTTAAAAGAAAAGCAGCATTAGATGATCCTAGTTTTTCACCTGCTACTTCAAAACTTGATCAATTAACTTTTGAAAATTTAAAAAACGGTAGTATATATGATTCGATGAATTTAAATGAAGACGGCACATTTACTTATCAAGATGGTCAAGGTGGTATTAAACAATGGAAAGACTTTGCTATTACTAAACAAGGATTTGTAGGGCAACAAGCGTTTGTTGGTGCGCTTGAAGCTTTAAGAAAATATAAGAAAAACACAGAAGACGCTTCTTGGAATAATCAAGAAAAAAGTTTACAAATTCAATTTGATTCACTATTTCAAAAGCTTGGGCCTAGAGGTTCTTTAGATTACGCTTTGGCTGACGAAATTTTTTTAAATGAAAAATTTAAAGGTAAAGATAAAGATGAGCTTATTAAAAACCCTAACAATGTTATTAGCGAGTATAAAGACTATGTCATGGAGCAACTTAAAATTGAGTATGATAAAATGGACTCGTACAAAGTGGAATACAAAGGAACAGCCGCTGATTATGATAAAATGGTTAAAGGCAAACAAGTGCAAAAAAAGTTTAACACGTTTATGACGCCAGACTCTTCATCTACAGGTGCTGGAAGAACACCTGCGCCAGAAATGCCAACGCCTGACGAACAAATAAACTGGTTTAATACAAATATAAATAGAAATAAAACTGTTAAATTTAATCCAGTAGAAAAAGAAACTGGTAAAGTTCAAAAAGGTTATTACGAAGTTATAAAATACAGTGATGGTAGTGAAGAACTTAAGTTAATAAGCCCTGGAATGAATTTAAGATGGGAAGATATGAGTTTACTTATTGATTATAACCAAATAGCAAGAACAAACTAATGGCAAAGGCTTCGTTTATAAATAAACCTGATTCTGGAATTAAAGAAGAAATTTCTGTGCTTGAAGGTTTTAAAAATTCTATTTTAAATAAAGTGCCTGAGGCAGCGCAAATAGGCTTGCAAATACAAACCGCTATAGCAGAAACTTTAATAAGACCTATTGGTGGTGATGAAGCTGCTTTGTTTTTTTTAGGTGGAGATGTAAGTGGTCAATCGGGCTTTGTTGATCCTAACACGGGTGAAATAGTAAAGTTTGATATGGCTGCTTATAAAAGAGATGGTTATGATGCAGTAGAAAACAAAAGATATTACGAGCTTGAAAAATTAAACAGAAGAATAGATACCTATATACCAAGAGTTAATGAAAAAGGAGAAAGTTTACAAAATCTTTATGTTACAAAACTTGACGAAAAGTTTAAAAAAATAGATGATCTAACTAAAAACAGAAAACAAATAACAGACGAAGGCGTTACTGGTTTTATTGACGCTGCTAAAAAAGGTGAGTTTGATGATATGTTTGTTCAAGGTTTTGATTTTCTAACTTCTACAGCAATGCATGCTGGTTCTGCTTTTGTGACTGGTGGTCTTAGTATGTTTGGCACCATGACAGGTGGTGCTTGGGCAAATTATAACGACGAAAAGTCAAAAGCTCTTTACGGCGAAGATGATCCTGATAGATTAAAAAAATTAATAATTAACAACGAAGATGATATTGCAATACCAGCTGTGCTTGGTGGTATTGGTTATATGTTTGAAAGACTTGGTTATAAAGGCATGATGCGAGAAATTTCTAAAAGAAGTTTTTCAGGTAAAAAAGCAGTAAGCTTACTTGTTGCTGGTAGCCAAGAAGGTACTACAGAATATTTACAAGGTTTAACAGAAAAACTAAATGAAAATTTAGGTAAGCAAATGAGTGTAGAAGATTCTGTTATTGATGTTGGTAAATACGCTGGTACAGAAGAAGCTTTTGACAATTTTTTTGCAGGATTAATTGGTGGTACTGGTCTTACTGGTGGTGGTAAACTTGTACAAGCTGCTTTAAGAGCAGATCAAAACAGTAATATATTTATTAATAAACAAATTAATAAAATATCAAGATTAGTTGAATTACAAGCAAGAGCTAAAAACAAAGAAGAGTTTGATAGTTATAACGAGCAGTTACAGATAGAATTTACAAATTTCAAAGAATATTTAGAGTCTAACAAAAAAGTTTCACAATATTTAAAAAGTAATGAAATAGTTAATTTAACTAATGCTGTAAATAATAGAAGAGATGCTACCGCTGAAATAGTAAACTTAATAAAAGGCTTTAAAAAAGGAGTTATTAATAAATCTACTTTTGATTTGCAAGTAGAAAAATTAAAACAAAATGTTTTAAAAATAGATTCTGAGATTAATAAAATTAAAACTGACGCTAACTTGCGTTTGTTAAAAAAAGATTTAGACGAAGCTGGTGAGTTTGTAGGAGATATAAAAAATTTAACTCAAGAAGTTTACGAAACAAACGAAGAGTTTATAAAAGCTTTAGAAGCTGAATATAAAAAGCAGGGTAAAAAAATGTCGCAAGACATAAAAAAAGGCATAGTAAAAGTTCATGGTACAAAAATAGGTAATAAAATATTAGTTAACGCTGCTGTAGCTGCTGATTTAAACGCTGTTGCAACAGGTACACATGAGGTTATCCATGCTATTGTAAGATCTTCTTTACAAGCTGATGACGGTACAGGAAACTTAAGTTCTCAAGGCGAAACAAAAGTCAAATCTTTTATAGCTACTTTAAGCTCTAGCACTCTTAATAAAATTGAAGATTTATTAGAAAAAGGCGGGTATAAGAAAAACGAAGATGGTACCGATAAAGAATTTAAAGAGTATGGCGAAGAATATTTAGCTATGTACGCTCAGCTTTCTAAAGAAGGTAATATTAGTAAAAACGTATTGCAAAAAGCTGGTGATTGGTTTGTGAGCTTACTTAGAGAAAATAATTACAAAAAAATAGGATTTGAAGATGGTACTCAAATAAAAAACTTTTTAGATGCTTATGTAGAAGGATCTCAAGATGCTGAATTTAAAAAAATATCAAGAGAGTTAGCTCAAGAAGGTACTTTAATGGCTGATGACATAAAAGAATCTAAATCTAATCTTATTGAAGACATAAATAAAATGCAAAAAGGTGCGGCTACAAAAGCTGAGTTTCAAAAACCAGAAATATTTAACGAAGTATTTAAGGCAATACAACCTGGTGGTGCTATAAACAACTATATAAGAAGTTTAGGTATGAGCGTTGAAAAAACTCAAGAGACTATTGATGCTGTAACTGATCGTTTAATTAATTTTGACCCTGCTGCTAAAAGAAAAGATGGTAGTGTTATTGGACCAAAAGGTCTTGGTGAATTTATAATGGCTAACGTAGGTTTTGCTAAGTTAGATGCTGCAAAATCATTAGCAAAAAAAGCTGAAAAACAAAAAAGAACTACAAAATTAGACGATCCAGATGTTAAAGATATAGCTGATACACCTACGACAACTGAAAAAACTCAAGTTCAAGATGTTAAGCTTAGAAAGTTAAAAGATTTTAATGTAAATTTAGACGATGGTTTAGCCGATGCTTTAACTGTTGCTGAAGTTAACGATATATTGGATAATTTTAACAATGGTAAAATAGCTTTTGAACAAGCGCAAAAAGAAATAGATAAAATTGTTCTTAAAGATATAAGGGCTGGTTTATCTAAATCAATACCAAAAATATCAAAAGGTAAACCAACGCCTGAATACGAGGCTTTTATTAGAAAAGAGTATGATGAAATTATTCAGAGCTTAGGAATAAAAACAATAAGAACTTCATACAAAAAGTTTTTTACTCAAGAAAAAACAGGTGTACAAGATTATAAAAATATTGATCCTGTTACAGGTAAAGTTAGTAATTATAGAAAATCAACGCAAATAAATACTACTAACAAACGTGAGTTTATAAAATATTTTTTAGAAGCTAAAGGTGGTGTTTTAAATGAAAGAAGAACAGCTTTAATAAGACGTATTGCAAAAAGAAAAGCTAGCTTAGCTGTTGATAATTATATTGAACAAAACTCTAACAATATAGAGGCTATTGTTAAAGCAAAAATTAGAACGCTATCTGATACGGCTGAAAATGCTACTAATGAACAAGTAAGTTTTGATTCTGTTAAGTTTTCTAAAACTTTTAAGAAAAAGTTTAAAAATATTTCTAGTGAAATGGGTAAACTTAAAAAACCTATAGACGGTTTTACTCATTATTACAAACCGCCAGGTTGGAAAGAAGGTGATAAAGTGTTGACTTTTAGTTACAAAGAAAAGACTGGTAAATTTAACGAAGGTTTTGCTTACGAACAAGCTTTTGCAGAAACCTTAGAAGAAGTTGGCATGAACATTAAAGATTTTGAAGTAACGCTTAAAGTTTCTGGTGAAGAAGGTGGTGTTGCTGACGCACAGGTTAGTTATTTAGGTGAAATAGAAAATCATGAAATAAAGAAAAATTTAAGTGCTTTTTTTGGAAGTACATTAATTAATAATTTAAACATAAAAAGCAAAGTATTTACTTTAGCTAACGAAATTCATAATAGTATAAAAAGTAGAGACGGTAAAACAACTTTGTCGCAATTTGTAAAAAATACAGTTGTAAAAAATTTACAACAAAAAGTAGAAAAAATAAACGCTGAAATAAACGCATACAATAAAAAGTATGGTTATAAAAAAGGTGACGCAGAGTTTGGGGAACAGATAACAGGTAATGTTGTAAAAGGTAAAAAAGTAAAAACTGAAAAAATACCTAGAGAAGTTTGGAATAAAGTTGGTAAAGAACTGGGTGTGTTAAAAACTGGTTTAAAAATTATACAAAATCATTACGGAACTAAAGGTGCTGGTGCTGTAAAATCTATAAGTATATTTGGTTTTGGCTCTTTTAGATTAGACCCAACTTCTATATTTAAAGGCCTTGAAATGCTTGACGTTAACACCGAAGTTTACGCTAGTTTACGATATGGAAAAAGTTCTCAACAAGGTTCTCAAGAATTTGTTACGTTTAAAACAGGTTTGCAATTTAGATTAGATGGGAAACCTAAAAACACACAAAACTCTGGTCTCATTACTCAAGAAAGTATTTTAGAAGCTTTAGGTAATCCACCTGCATTTTCTAAAAATATAAGTAATGCAAATAAATTTAGCAAATCAGTTAATGTTTCAAGAACAACAAGAGAAAATAAAGGTATAACTATTTTAGATTTTGATGATACACTGGCTACTACTAAATCTTTAGTTAAATACACAGCGCCAGATGGAACTACAGGCACGTTAAATGCTGAAGAATATGCTAGTACATATCAAGATTTGTTAGAACAAGGTTATACATTTGACTTTTCAGAGTTTAACAAAGTTGTAAAAGGTAAAGTAGCGCCATTATTTCAAAAAGCTTTAAAGCTACAAAAAAAGTTTGGGCCAGAAAATATGTTTGTATTAACTGCAAGACCTGCTGAAGCTGCACCGGCTATATTTGATTTTTTAAAAGCCAATGGCTTAAATATACCTTTAAAAAATATTACTGGCTTAGCTAATTCTACGTCTGAAGCAAAAGCTTTGTGGATAGCTGAGAAAGTTGGTGAAGGTTATAACGACTTTTATTTTGCTGATGATGCATTGCAAAACGTGCAAGCTGTAGACAATATGTTAGAGCAGTTTGATGTTAAACGTAAAGTACAGCAAGCTAAAGTTAAATTTAGCAAAACAATGAACGATGAATTTAACGATATACTAGAAGATGTAACCGGTATTGAATCTGTTAAAAGATTTGATTTTATTAAGGCTAGAAAGCGTGGTGCTAGCAAGGGTAAATTTAGATTTTTTGTACCACCATCACACGAAGATTTTGTAGGCTTGTTATACAACTTTATGGGTAAAGGTAGAAAAGGTGATGCGCATAGAGACTTTTTAGAGAAAGCTTTGGTTAGACCTTTAAATAGAGCAAACAGAGAGTACGACACGGCTAGACAATCAGTAGCTACTGATTATAAAAACTTAAATAAGCAAATGCCTGATGTTAAGAAAAAACTTTTAAAGAAAACTCCTGATGGTGACTTTATATATCAAGATGCAATAAGAGTTTATTTATGGGACAAACACGGTTATGATATACCTGGATTAAGTCCTATTGATCAGAAAAATTTAGTTGATTTAGTTAAAGCAGATCCTATGCTTCAGTCTTATGCTGAAGCTATAAATACAATATCTAGACAAGACGCTTATGTAGATCCTACGGACGGTTGGGATAGCGGCGATATACGTATGGATTTAGATGATGCTACAGGTAGAATTGGTAGAGCTCAATTTTTTGAAGAGTTTATTACAAACGCTGATATAATATTTTCCAAAGAAAATTTAAACAAAATAGAAGCTGGTTTTGGCAAAAGTATTAGAGAAGCTTTAGAAGACATGCTTTACAGAATTAAAACTGGTAGAAATAAGCCTACTGGACAAAGCGGCATGGTTAATAGTCTTATGAACTGGGTTAATGGTTCTGTTGGCTCTGTTATGTTTTTTAATATGAGATCAGCATTGCTTCAGCAAATGTCTTTAGTTAACTATATAAACTTTGCAGACAACAATATATTCGCTGCAGCTAAAGCCTTTGCAAATCAAAAACAATATTGGGCTGATTGGGCTTTTATATTTAACTCTGACATGTTAAAGCAAAGAAGAGGTGGTATACAAACTGATGTAAATGGTGCTGAGCTTGCTGCTGAAATGCGTAAATCTAAAAGTCCACATAGATTTTTAATATCTAAGCTTTTACAACTAGGTTTTTTACCAACCCAAATAGGTGATAACATTGCAATTGCAACTGGTGGTGCTACATATTATAGAAATAGAATAAACACTTATTTAAAGCAAGGATTAAGCCAAAAAGAAGCTGAAGCAAAAGCATTTACAGACTTTCAAGATATAACACAATCAACGCAACAGTCTGCAAGGCCTGACATGGTGTCACAACAACAAGCTTCTCTTATTGGTAAAATTATATTAAACTTTCAAAACGTAACGTCACAGTTTAACAGATTAGGTAAAAAAGCATTTTTAGATATTAAAAATAGAAGAATAACAAAACCTAACACAACACAAATGCAAAGTGATATATCTAATGCTGCTAGAATAACATATTATTTTGCTGTGCAAAATGCTATATTCTATACCTTGCAAACAGCTTTGTTCGCTATGTTATTTGATGATGACGAAGAAGATGTTAACAATTTGTTTTTAAAGAAACAAGAAAGATTAATAAATGGTAGTATTGACTCTGTATTAAGAGGTACTGGTATAGGTGGCGCAGTTATTTCAACTTTAAAAAACGTGGCTATTGCGTTCGCAAGACAAAGAGATGTTAATTATAACCCGGATGAAAGCGCTGTTGTAGTAGAGGCTTTAAACTTTTCACCTGTAATAGGTATTAAAGCTAGAAAAATAGTTAACGCTGAAAAAACTTTAAATTACAATAAAAAAGTAATTGACGAGATGAGCGATTTTGATATTGACAATCCACAGTGGTCAGCAGTAACAAACTACATAGAAGGCTTTACAAATGCACCGCTTAATAGATTATATAACAAAACTCAAAACGTGAGACAAGGCTTTAACAATGAGCACGAAGCATGGGAAAGAGCATTAATGTTTTTAGGTTGGAGCCAATACAATTTAAATCTTGAAAACAATAAAATAGAAAATATTAAAAAAGATATTAAAAATAAAAGAAAAAGTAAAAAAAGAAAAAAAATTACAAGAATAAATTAAATGAAAAAACTTCTGACACTTCTTTTACTGGTTTCGTGTGCAAAAGAAGTTGATGATCTTGGCTTTAGAGTTTATACAATACCAGCTGGTGAGCATAGCTCTGGAACTTTTATTAACCACCCAGACAATTCAAGAATAAGTTTTAAATTTATGTTAGATGAATCTGCTTATTATGAAACTGA